>Ga0247831_1005532_pt1 | contig 15691 bp, 14 predicted proteins | sample LaCruzMarch2015__9_FD_192406 | JGI IMG/M metagenome (GOLD analysis project Ga0247831, IMG submission 192406) | Freshwater microbial communities from meromictic Lake La Cruz, Castile-La Mancha, Spain - LaCruzMarch2015_1m | ecosystem: Environmental > Aquatic > Freshwater > Lake | place: Spain... | reverse complement strand
TTGACCACATCGTTCTACGATACGATCATTTAGAATGCCAGAAGCACCAATACCACTTAAATCACCTTTGATATCCATCATCATAACTGGTACACAAGCATTGCTCAATCCCTCGGCTATCAATTGCAATGTTTTGGTTTTACCTGTACCGGTTGCCCCTGCAATTAGTCCGTGGCGATTCATTGTTTTCAATGGCAAATTGACTTTTGTCCCTTCTATTGATTTGCCATCCAGCATGGCACTACCTAATAAAATTGTTTCCCCTTTGAATGTGTAAGCATTTAAAATATCTTGTTCGAATGACATAGTTGTAGAATTATTTTGTGAAAGTATATAATTTGCAGATTACATCCACAGAGTTTTATTATTTTTACTCAATATTATCAAATCCATGGAAATCGAATCAATACTGACGGAAATCGAACAAAAAGCAAAACGCCTTACTTCGCGCATGATACGATTGGAAAAAGAAAACGAAGACCTTCGAAACTCAATGTTTGAGTACCTTAATCGACTTGAACAACAGAAAAAAGAATCTGAAAAACTTAAGATGGAAATTAAAGCACTGAAAGTGGGTGGGGCTGTCACTTCAGATAAACGAAAATTAAAAAAAGATATTGACCAATACATTCACCTAATTGATCAATGTTTAGCTACATTGAATACCGAACTTGTTAGGAAGTAATTCAACCATTTTGAAAAAAAAGGAGTCTATTCCATTGTACAAATACTTATTTGCACTAAATTTACCTATATTTTAACGCTATGACAAGAATATATACATTACTTATTAGTCTTATACTGATTTCAACGAGTGTTTTCGCACAAAATATTTCTGGGGTAGTAAATTCATACGCAGCCGTAACAGCTATTAATTTAAATGTATTATCAGTCAATACAACCACTGGATTTAACGTTGGAGATAAAGTATTGATTATCAAAATGAAAGGCGCTCAAATTAATCAAACTAACACTGTTTCTTATGGAGACACCACTAGCTTGGATGAATCTGGCAAATACACATTTTCGAACGTCATTGCATTGACCAATAACACGTTAACTTTAAGTCCTTTTTGCAATATTTTTGCCAACACACAATATTTACAAGTTGTACAAGTACCTATATACCCTAACCCTACAGTAAATGCGACGTTGACATGTCAAGCTTGGGATGGCACAACAGGTGGCGTTTTAATTTTTGAAACACCTGGGACATTGACACTGAATGCCAACATTGATATTAGCCATTTTGGTTATCGCGGTGGTGATGTTTGGGGGAATACGTTTAGTTGTGGTACGACAAACTTTTTTTCAGCACAAGGATTTTTTGGCCCTGAGGGCAAAAAAGGCGAAGGCTTTGCCGAATATATTGTAGGTCAAGAATGCGGAAGAGGCAAATTGGCTAACGGTGGTGGTGGAGCATTTGGTGGCAATGGCGGTGCTGCAGGAGGTGCAAACGCTGGCAAAGGCGGCGACGGCGGTTTTGAATACAATGGATGTGCTATTCTAGGTAGCTTTTCCTATGGAGGACAGCCAGTACAACATGTCAATACTGCTCTTTTTATGGGCGGTGGCGGTGGCGGACCTCAGTCTGATAATGCACAACAAGTTTACAATGGAGGCAACGGCGGTGGAATTATTTTCATAACCGCAAACCAAATTATCGGCAATGGTAATACAATTCATTCAAATGGTCAAACTACGCCTATAATCAACGATGAAGGCGCATCTGGTGGCGGTGCAGGTGGTAGTATTTATGTTAACTGTTCAAATTTCACAGGACCTTTAACATTCAGTGCTATTGGCGGTAACGGCGGCTCAAATAACAATGTCATATTTGCTCAAAACTGTCATGGTCCTGGAGGCGGTGGCGGTGGTGGATTAGTTTGGTTTTCAACACCAAACACACCTGGAGGAGTCACTGTCGCTACTCAAGGAGGTAGTGGTGGTTTTGTTTTAAACCCAGCGAGTACTTGTTACAATACACAATATAATGCTGGCGACGGCAACCCTGGATTGGTCAATTTCAATTTTGTACCAACTCCTCCTCCCGCATTACCAACTGTCAATTTAGGCGCTGATGGGCTTATTTGCAGTGGTTCAAGTGTTACATTCGATGCTGGTCCTAATTATGCAAGCTACCTTTGGGATGACAATTCTAATGGTCAAATTCGAACGGTGAATACAGTTGGAACTTTTTATGTAACTGTTACTACTCAGCAAGGCTGTACTGCTAGTGATACCGTTAGTGTATTTCAGGACACTTCGGTTGTAGCAGGCTTTAATGCTACAATTAAACTTGGATGCATTGATGATACAATCCAATTTATTAACACATCAGTTGGCGCAACTCAATACCAATGGAGTTTTGGAGATGGCGTTTTGTCTTCTGCACAAAACCCAACTCATGTGTATACCAACCAAGGCAATTACGTTATCACGTTAATTGCAGGAAATCCACCTTGTTTTGACACTGTTACATTTAATGCGAATCTAAACCATCCACTCAATGCTGGATTTACAGCAAGAGGTTTAATCAGTGGTATTTTAAATGGGACCTGTTTTACCGACCCAATCGAAGTAGATGCCAATGGCGGTGTAAATCCACCACTTTCAACACCTTCTGGCTTTATAACTTACAGTTGGGACTGGGGCGATGGTCAAAGTTTAAATACTGGCTTGAATCCAATCACACAACATGTTTATACTATACCAGGTTACTATAAAATAACCCTTACTATCACTGACACCCTTGGCTGTACTGATACTGCTTCTACAGTTGTTTATGTCGATGGTTCTCCTTTCTCTCAAATATTAGCTTCAGATAGTGTCATTTGCATAGGCGATCCAATAAACTTCACTGGCTTAGTGTCTAGCTTCGCTTTAAGTACTTTTTGGGATTTTGGCGATGGTGTTGTAATCTTTAACGACACGACTCAAACTCATACATATGATGCACCAAACAATTACATCGTAACTCTTGGAAGTACTTATGCAATTTGCCCTACGGACTCAGTACAAATGCTGATAAAGGTAGACGACTACCCTTCTGTGCATTTAGGTCCTGATACATCAATTTGCCCAGGTTTAAATGGTTCATTGTTTATTTCTGACGTCATTAATCCAAATGCATTACACCTGTGGAGTACAGGTGAAACAAGTTCAGGCATTACGGTTACCGAACCAGGTGTATATTGGGTAAAAGCTACTACACAAGGAAGTAATTGTAGTTCAGTAGATAGCGTATGGGTCAAACGAGATTGTTATTTAAACATACCAAATGCATTCTCACCAGACGGCGATGGCATGAACGATTATTTCTTACCGCGCGAATTGCTTTCTAGTGGCATCACATCGTTTAAAATGAATATTTACAACCGTTGGGGTGAAAATATTTTTACTACAACCCAAATCGACGGACGTGGTTGGGATGGCAAATACAATAATCAACTTCAACCAATGGGTGCTTATGTTTACATCATTGAAGTCACGTTCAACAATCTGACACGTAAAGTATTTCAAGGAAACGTAACATTAATCAGATAAAATAATTTCCCTGTCATTTGTTTTCATTGTACATTTGAATGAAATCTTAAAGTGTAGAGTTTATGTTTGCAATGAATAGTGTCAACAGAATTGATATTGTCAATATCGGCTTGTTGATTATATCCTGTATCATGGCGTTTATCATGCCATTCGAGTTGTTTTTATTTGCATATGGTGTTCTTGGTCCATTGCACTATTTAACAGAAATATCGTGGTTGCATGACAAAAATTATTACTCTACAGACAAGCGCGATGTTATCTTGTTGGTTGTTATTTCTTTAATATTAACAGTAGTCACTTTAAAAAACTATTTAGGCCTCAACGATCTTGAAGTAGAATACAAATACATCAACCGTATTATTTTCATTGCATTTGCAAGTTCATTGTTTTTTGCTTTTATCAAAAATCATATGATAAAAATTGTTGGTGTTGTCATAGCCATTTTACTGTCGGCTGTATCGGATCGATTGGTTTTAGTTTTTTCAGTATTCTTACCGACATTGATTCATGTATTTTTATTTACGTGGTTGTTTATGTTTTACGGTGCTTTAAAAAACAGATCAAAACCAGGCTATATCTCAGTCGCACTTCACTTGCTAATTCCATTCATTTTATTTTATGCATTTCCAAACCAACCTTTTGTAGCGGTTACAGAATATGGCAAAACAGCCTACAAAGAATTCCAAGGTTTAAATAATGTGATGATTAATTTGCTAAATACAAATCATGCCGGCGATGGCGATATGGCACAACAAATATTTCATTCAAGTTTAGGCATTGCTATTATGCGCTTCATAGCATTTGCTTATACTTATCATTATCTCAACTGGTTCTCAAAAACAAAAGTTATCCGTTGGCATGATATTCCAAAATCAAGATCAATTTTTATAGTAGCACTTTGGGCAATTTCTATAGTACTATATGCAGTAGATTATAGTCTTGGATTCAAATGGTTATTCTTACTTAGCTTCATGCATGTCATGGTTGAATTTCCATTAAACTACATTTCTTTTGTTGGTATCTTTAAGGAACTAACTGGCAAAGGGATGAAACACAGTGTCAATTAAATAACAATCTTCAACAACTACAATGAAACAACTAAAATGGATTTTAGGCTTAACACTTATGTGTGTTGCTCAAATCGCTTCTGCCCAATACTATTCACCTGCTTTAGGTTTAAACGGGCAACCGCTTAAATCTGCCTTGCATAATATTATTACAAATCATTATGCACAAGCATGGCCTTTATGGTCGTTTTTTCCTGCTACTGATACCAAAGCAGGCAATATAGTTTGGGATATTTATTCCGATGTTCCTGGAGGTACCCCACCTTACACTTTAGAGTTTGTAACGAGCCAATGTGGAACTTACAATGCTGAGGGAGATTGCTTCAACCACGAACACACTTGGCCTAGTACATTTTTCAATGATGCAACACCAATGCGTACCGATTTGCAACATGTACTCCCTACTGACGGATATGTCAATAACAAACGAAGTAATTTACCTTATGGCAAAGCCAATACAACTTCATGGTCGGGACAAAATGGATCTAAAATTGGATTTTCAACAACGTATAATGGCTATACCGACAAAGTATTTGAACCTATAGATTCATTCAAAGGAGATGTTGCTCGAATTTATTTTTACATGAGTACACGTTATCAAGGTGAAGATGCAGGATGGTCAAATTGGACTATGGCTTACGGAGCCGAATTGACGCAAGATGCAATCAATTTACTATTAGACTGGCATCACAACGACCCTGTGAGTCAAAAAGAAATCAATAGAAACAATGCAATTTATTTAATTCAAAACAATCGAAATCCATTTATTGACTACCCGATATTTGCAGATTGCATTTGGGGAACTACAGATTGCACACCATTGAAAATTGATGAACAACAATTGGCTATGCAAATTCAACTTTTTCCAAATCCAGCACAAAACATATTGCATATCCAAACTAATCATCCGTCAGAAATACAAACGATTAAGGTGTATTCCTTGATGGGAAAATACATTCAATCCTTCGAATCAAACAACATGAATATTGAGCATTTACAAGCAGGTAATTATATTCTTCGTGTCCAATTTAAAGACGGTATTGCAAACAAACTTTTTACAAAGGAATAATTAAATATGCCAAAAGATTATAACTCAATTTGTACTGAATTAAAACAAACGAATACAAAATTGATAGCAGTTTCGAAAACTAAACCAAACGATGCTATACAAGAATTATATGAACTCGGTCAGCGTGATTTTGGCGAAAATAAAGTACAAGAACTCGTTGATAAATACGAACAATTACCCAAGGATATTCGATGGCATTTGATTGGTCATTTGCAAACCAACAAGGTTAAGTACATTGCACCTTTTGTACATTTAGTTCATTCAGTAGACAGTTTAAAACTATTGCTTGAAATAGAAAAACAAGCTGCTAAAGTAGCAAGAACTATTTCCGTTTTACTCCAAATTCATATTGCAGAAGAAGAAACAAAATTTGGACTTGACAATACTGAAGTCATTGAAATATTGGAATATTATACAGCCCTAAACTCCCCATTACAACACATTCAAATAGTTGGATTAATGGGCATGGCTACCAATACTGACGATATGGATGTTCGTCAAAAAGAATTTGCTCATTTACAACAATTATTTTTATTTGTGAAGCAAGGTTACCTGTTGCACAAAACCGATTTTACTGAGCTTTCAATGGGCATGAGCGACGATTACCCTACTGCTATTCAAGAAGGCTCGACTATGGTCAGAATAGGCAGTTTATTGTTTGGCAAACGTGATTAAACAATCAATAATGTCAAATATCTCTTTAATCAAAAAAATCGGGAGTTATATCTACCCACTTTTACTTGAAGAGCGCACAGATTATTTTGGCAAAGTTCATCGCATTGATATCTATCGAAATCAATTCATGTTATCTACGCCTTCTGCTATATATTCTTACGGAACTTCCTATTATCCTTTTAGCATTCCTTTAAAACATATAAAAAATGACATCCCGAATATCAAATCCTTTTTAATGTTAGGCACAGGTTTAGGAAGCGGCCTTCATATAATGCAACAACGATACAACAGTTTTCCTAAAACCACTTTAGTCGATTTGAATCAAACATTGTTAGATTTAAGTCAACAATATATGAATCTAAACACACACCTAAACGTGGAATGGATTTGTGCTGAAGCTTCACACTTCGTGGACAATTGTCATGAAAAATATAACCTTATCGGTCTAGATATCTTCACAGACATGACTGTACCTTTATTTGCTAAATCAGAACAATTTTTATTAAAATTACACGGTTTATTAGAGGAAAATGGTATCCTGATATTCAATGTCTTATTTTCAAGCACAAACGAAATGAAAATAGTTGAAGAACGGCTTGAAGGCATATTCAATGAGGTTAAACCACTCAAGCATGACCGAAATCATTTTTACGTTTGCAGACGCTAAGAAATAGCTAGAATCTTACGTTTCTTGTTTTTTGTTTTCATCTCTTCAGGCACGCCAGATAATACACTTTCAGTAAATGCAATAGCCAATTTATTTTTCGTAAAATACTTATTGGTCACCAAACTTATTTCTCTTACTGGAGCTGGATCTTTAAACATGCGTATTTGCGCTAAAACATCTTCATGCAAACCTGCCATACTCAATTCAGGAATGATTGTAAATCCACCATTGATATCAACCATACGCAAAAGAGACATAATAGAACCTGAATTGTATGTAAATGGATTTTGAGCACCATAAAACTTTTGCTTACCGCACAAATTAATCACTTGAAAACGCATACAATGTTCATCACCCAATGACCAAATTTCATTAGCATCTAAATCCTCTGGAGATAAAATTTTCTTAGACAACAATTTATGATCTTTTGCTGCATAAACAACATATGGCTCGTGATATAAAACACTTTCTTTCAATGACTTTTCGTACAAAGGCGTGCTTAAAATACCAAAATCCAAATCTCCTTCTTTGAGTTTAATAACGATTTGTTCCGTTGACATTTCAGTAATTGTAATATCCAATTTAGGATGTTTTTTTACAAACGACTTTAATGTAAAAGGCACAATACTTGGCGCAACTGTAGGAATTATACCAATATTCAAACTCCCGATCAATTGATCTTTTTGCGTGCTGATGAGTTCATCAATCTTATTGCGTTCAAACAACACTTTTTTAGCTTGTTCCAATATTTGTTTACCCATATCTGTGGCTACGATAGGGTGATGATTACGATCGAAAATCTTGATACCAAGCTCTTCTTCCAATTTTTGAATTTGCATACTCAAGGTAGGTTGAGTCACAAAACATTTCTCTGCAGCGGTGACGAAACTACCGTTACGCTCTACCGCAACGATATATTCTATTTGTGTTAATGTCATAAACTATAAGTTTTGACTATAAAATTAGGCCTTTATTATCAATTTTCATAATTTTGTTTATTTATTCTGTCTATGTCAAATCAAATCTATCAACAACTCAAAAAACTTGAAGGTGAATATTTCTTATACTCTTTGTCTATGGCTGGTCGCTGGCTCAACTATAAACTTATTCATGTAGAAGTAGGTGCTATAGAAGCCACTATTGAAGTTCGTACCGAAATGACCAACCCCAATCAGATGCTTCATGGCGGCATGATCGCCATGATATGCGACGAACTTTGTGGACTAGCTTTTTACAGCACAGGATGCCAAACATTCTATACTACCGTAAACTTAGCAGTAGATTATTTGTATAGTGCTCCAATTGGAAGCACAGTCACAGCCAAATCGCGTGTAATACGAAGTGGTAAAAAAATAGCTAATACAGAATGTTACATCTATGACCAAACGGGAACAATCATTGCCCATGCGAAATCCAACTTAGTAAACACTGACAAAGAAATTTTTGACCTGACAGTGCATCATTCATAAGTAAATAATTATCTTGCAAGCAAATGCTATTGAATAAAAAAATAATTGTTGTTTTACCTGCCTACAATGCAGCTAAAACGCTAGAGCGAACATACAACGAAATACCATTTGACATCGTAGACGATGTTGTATTGGTAGACGACCGAAGCAAAGACAACACGGTAGAAGTAGGCAAACAACTCGGAATCCGACACATCATCTTACACGATGTAAACAAAGGTTATGGTGGGAATCAAAAAAGCTGCTACAACAAAGCCCTTGAACTTGGCGCCGACATCGTAGTCATGCTGCATCCTGATTATCAGTATACGCCCAAGTTGATACCTTCCATGTGCTATTTGATAGCGCAAGATTTGTATCCTGTCGTATTAGGTTCTCGCATTTTGGGCAAAGGCGCTCTCAATGGCGGCATGCCATTATACAAGTACATTTTCAATCGTTTTTTGACCTTGTCAGAAAATATCATGATAGGTCAAAAACTTAGTGAATACCATACTGGATATCGTGCATTTTCAAGAACCGTGTTAGAATCTATCAATTACAATGTCAACAATGACGACTTTGTATTCGACAATGAAATGCTGTCGCAAATTTTTATGAAAAAATTTGAAATAGCCGAAATCACCTGCCCTACCAAATACTTTGAAGATGCTTCAAGCATCAATTTTAGCCGCAGTATGAAGTATGGAATAGGTGTACTTCGTGTGTCACTTACACATCGCTTACATCAGTGGGGAATTGTCAAAAACAAGTTGTACTAAACACCAAAACGAGGCAATTGTTGGTCTTTTTCTGACAAAACAATATCAGATTCGGGCAACTGCCAATCAATCTGCAAGGTTTCGTCGTTGTAAAAAATACCTCCTTCTGAAGCTTTATTGTAAAAATTATCGCATTTGTAAAAAAACACGGTGTCATTTTCAAGCACGGAGTAACCATGTGCAAAACCGCGTGGCACAAACAATTGTAATTTATTTTCGGCTGAAAGCTCTACTGCAACATGCTGACCAAATGTCGGTGAATCTTTTCGAATATCTACAGCAACATCCAATACACGACCTTGTAATACACGTACCAGTTTCGCTTGTGCATGTTCGCCTTGTTGAAAATGCAAACCCCTTAAAATACCATAATCCGATTTGGCTTGATTGTCCTGCACAAAATTCACTTCTGCACCAACTAACTCGGCAAAACGATTATGATTAAAACTTTCGAAAAAATAACCTCTGTGGTCTTCAAAAACGGTGGGCTTAAGTATATAACAACCTTGTAGTGGCGTAGAAATAGATTCCATATTTGGCTAAAATAGTTGTTTCAACTCAGATAAACAAGCAATTTCGTACGTTGGTGAATCGGTATGGGCCACTTTGTGTGGATTAAAATATACTTGATGCATGCCCGCATTTTTACCTCCAAGCACGTCCACATTCAATGCATCGCCTATCATGATACTGTTGTGTGCTTGAGCACCTGTACTTGCAAAGGCATACTCAAATATTTCTTTATGCGGCTTCATGCTCATGGCTCGTTCGGATGTAATCATTTGATCAAAATATTGATCGATTCCCGCATTGCGCAGTTTTTGCAATTGAGTTAATTCAAATCCATTGGTGATTAAATGCATACCATAGCCTTTGGCTTGACAATAATCTAAAACTTCTTTAGCATAAGGAAATAATGCATTTTGCCGAGGCAAAACTTCCAGATAACGCTCACTCATGGCCTTTGCCAATTGTTCATCATTGATTTTGTATTCCAGCAAAGTTTGCCACATGCGCTTCCAGCGCAAGTCTTCACGTGTCAATTTTCCATTGCGAAATTTCTCCCACAACTTGTCATTGATGATATGGTATTCAACATTAAATTGATTGAAGTCTGTAATACCCAAATCATCTAACTTGAATGTATTGTATACATCTTGAAGGGTATGCACCGAATTGGTTTCAAAATCCCATATGGTATGGTCCAGGTCAAAAAATAAAAAATCGTATTGTGGCATTAGCGTTTTAAAAATTTAGACGTCGATTTAAATCCTTTTTCAGACACGACATCAACCATGTATATACCGACAGGCAAATCGGCAACATCTAAACTAAAATTAGAAACACCCTGCGCTGCATTGTATTGCTTGACAGACAACTTACGACCTTGTTCATCATAAATAGTCCACACTAAGGCTGATTGTTGTTCAAAATTCAATTCAAATTTTAAGAATTGTTGGACTGGATTTTCGATAAGTTTTACTACATCTTTCGACACCAAAGGTTGCGGTACAGACAGTGGAGCAATGTGACGCACAATATCATTTTCCCATATTCCACGACCGTAAGTACCTGCACGAAGTTTTCCGGTAGGATAAAATATTTCTAAATCGCTCACTTGCGTGTTTGGCATACCAGTTCCGTAGTATTGCCATACCACATCAGAATCTTTTTTGTAAAAAACGCCCACATCAGTACCGATGTAGATATCCATATTTAAGCTATCCGACTCATGGTCTATTTGTATACAATTGACAGGTATGTTTGGGATATTGTAAGAAATATTGGTCCAAGTAGTGCCATTGTTCATAGACTTATACACTTTGCTGTTTTCGCCATAGCCAACTTTGGTTACATAGATGACATTCGATTGTTTAGGATGTACTTTCACCATAGAAGCGTCTTCAAATACACCTGTCGAATCTGGAATTTGTTTTGTACTCCAGCTTGCACCAAGATTAGTCGTAACATACAATTTTTCGTTGTAACCAGCATAAATGACATTCGTATTGGAAGGTGCCACATCTAAGATTTCCAATTTGGTATTGTAATTACCTGTAATTGTATCACTAATTCTTGTCCAAGTATCACCTTCGTTTGTTGAGCGCCACACATCAGCATAGCCAGCTACCAAAGTTTTATCGTCGTTAGGGTCGATTAAGTATGGCGTTACCCAAGCACCTTTATTTGAATCCGCCGATATATCATAATACGTATCATTGACCCATTGATCGTAAGAGCGATACAAATCACCACCCCAGTATGTCGTATACATGGTCTGATCATTGAGCGGATTCACTGCCACTTCCATACCATCACCACCATTGGTTGCATCCCAACTTGTAGAGGAAATTCTTTTTCTACCACCATTGTCTTGGGTACCACCTATTATAAAAACTGAATCTTGACTTGAATGTGCTATTTTATAAAATTCAGTAATAATTAATCCATTGGACAAATCGGTCCAAACGTCAGTCAATTCATTGTAGCGATACAAACCGCCATCGTTGCAAATGTAGATATAATGTGGTTTCAACGGATTTACATCTGCATAATGGTTATCCGCATGCACTGCAGGCAATATACCATCGTTGTACCAATTGGTGATTTGTGACCAACTTACACCTCCATTCGTAGAACGATAATTGGTGACATAGCCGCAATACACTCTATTTTTATTCAAGTGCGAAAACTGTACTATGGCATTATCGTCAACTGCATTATTTCTCAATACAAAAGCAGTGTTTGCTCCATCGGTCGATAAATAAAAATCATCTAAATTGGTTACAAAACCTATATAATTTGAATCAGCAGGTGTTACCGACAATTCGATATCCGTGCCGGTACCAAAACTTGTTTTGGATACCCAGGTTTGCCCGCGATTGGTAGAACGATACAATTCGTTGGAACCTGCAATGTACATTGTAGCAGGATTAAAAGGTTTAAATTCGATATCACGGCAAAGTCCATTTCTGATTTTGGTCCAAGTAGCACCAGCATCTGACGTTTTCCAAAGTCCATCGGACTGACCACTATACAATACATTGTTGCTATCTGGATGCGCGATTAATTTATAATACACTATTTCTTGTGTGTAATAGCCGGACTGAGGCGTAGCTGTCCAGGTTTGCCCAGCATTGGTAGACTTGTAAACGCCCAACCCAAAATGCCACCATCCTTCATTTAAGCCTACGGTGATATACAAAATAGAAGGATTCACTTTATCCACTACGATATTGCCTACACTACAATATGGTAGCTGATCGCCGAGTGGCGTCCAGTTGTTACCACCCGTTGTGGTACGCCATATACCGCCTTTGTTAGCACCTACATAAATGATATTGGTATCTGTAGGATGGAAAGCCACAGCAGCCAAACGTCCCATGCCTTCATAGCCACTTGTAGAAGTCGTTTGTGATATTGAACGCCAATTTCCTGCACGTGTCTTTTTAGCCATGCCCGTTTGTTGCAATGACTTGTAGATTTCATATTGCTTGGTCATATCCGGAAAGCTACCATCGGGCATGACACGATGTTTGAGATAATGCTCTATACGTCTGTATTTGACGTATTCATTGTCTTCAAACTTCAATTTAGGATCTAAGCCATTGCCTTTTTCAGCAAAATACTGATCGGCCAATGTCCTGATTTCATTCAGATTCGATTTGCCCATCAGTACATCGTTTAATTGTTGACCATAAGCCAACTGATGCATCATAGCCATAAGACCAATCAAACTCAACAATTTTGTAGTGTAGCGCACAGAAATGTATTTAGATGACGAAAATACAACAAAAACCAAGACCGCCCAAGCTTGCCTTATGATATGCGATAAACGAAACTTATGAACGAGGAATGCGATCTTAATTCAAATACCAAATTGCGCCGTTCAGCACAGACGCAAAGCTAACCCAAGCCAAATAGGGCACCAATAAATAAGCTGCCAAAGGCTTTATAGGATAAAACAAGCGTATGGTCCAAGCGACAGACAACCACATTATGATGATTTCAATCAATGCCCAACCAGTTTGATGCAAGTTGAAAAACAAGAACGACCAAGCCAAATTCAACACAAACTGAACCCCAAATACCCACATGGCTTGTCGCTTGCGAGTATCTTGCGAATGCCATACGAGTGCAAACGCAACGCCCATCATCAAATACAAGACCGACCAAACTGGTCCAAACAAATAATTGGGTGGATTAAACGAAGGCTTGTTTAAATATTGATACCAGGTTGTAATAGATTCTATGGTACTAAACCCACTTGCAATACCCAGCACCAAAGTGAGCGTACTAGCCACAATTATTTTCAACAATAAACTTTTCATAATCTAAAGGTAAACCAAATCCAACAGTTCCAACTTCACGATTCTCTATACCTGGAAAATGTTTTTTTTATGGGAGCCAAGCATGAAAACATCATTGAGCTAATTCGTGCTCTCGTTCACGACTTTTTGGACGTGAAGAGATCACGGCTATCCATCTGGGACATCTACTATATTGTGCTGATGAAATGCAGGGTTTATTGTTCCTAGCAAAATTTATTCAGATATTAATTTTGTACTGACCGATACCAATTTTGGTTTGACCGATATTAATTTTGGTCTGATTGATACTAATTTTGGGCTGACCGATATTAATTTTGTACTGACCGATACCAATTTTGGTCGGACAGATATTAATTTTGTACTGACAGATACTAATTTTGGTCTAACCGATATTAATTTTGGTCTGACCGATATTAATTTTGTATGACTGTATGGCGGGATTTGTTATGAATATGTCATTTTTGCGCAAAAAATGGTAGACTATCCATTATATTGGAGACTGTAAAGTAGATTGTGTAAACATGATTTAGAGCCTGCATCTATTTTTAAAGATAATCAAATATTGAATTTTGGTATTAATGGCCATGTTTCTTGCCTCCTCTTAACAACTATTGCAACTGTGTAATACCGATTGGAATTTTGTAACAGAGCAATTTTTCGTTCCTCAAATTGTTCTTAACAAAATAAACATTCCCGACATTCGGGATAGACTGGCCTATACTCCCGAAAGCTTTCGGGATAAGATTTGGTCTGCGACACAAATCACATTGATATAAGATTAGCAATGACATTAACTATGTCTGAAATGATTCTTTTTGTTTGAAATAAAATAAATTAGCTAAATTCGTAGTAGAAAAAGTTTCGTTAGTATAGCATTACATGTGACTGACCTTGGCGAAGCCATATAAAATAAACTACTACAACATGACATGGGAAGCAAAAATCATTAACCATAGAAAGCAAGATAGAATAGCAGTCTTTTTTCCTAAAAGGAAAGACTATATAGAACGTATTAAAAAATTAGAGGGTGTTCGATGGAGCGCTACTTTAGGTGCTTGGCACCTACCCGATACAGACGAAAATAGAGAACGGTTTAAACTACCACCTCGATTTTTACAAAACCCGGAACATACAATCAAGCTTGAAGATTTTAAACATTGGTTAAGCTCAAGACGCTATGCTGAAAGTACTATCAAAACATATCTTGAAGCCCTAAGTTCTTTTCTGGCATTTTACAATGATAAAGATGTTGCAACTATTACGAGTCAGGATTTGATAAGATATAACAATGAGTTTATCCTTCGGAATAAGCTATCCCATTCTTTTCAAAATCAGATAGTCAATGCAGTAAAACTATTCTTTGGAACTATAGAAAACTCCCCCATGAATCCTGCATTGATACACAGACCAAAAACGCAGAAGTTACTACCTAATGTACTAAGCAAGGCAGAGATAAAACAAATATTGGAGGCACATCATAACATTAAACACAAGGTTATGCTAAGTTTGATTTACAGTTGTGGATTGCGACGGAGCGAACTACTGCATTTAAAACCCAATGATGTAGATTCAAAAAGGGGTGTATTGATTATAAGGCAATCTAAAGGAAAAAAAGACAGAATAACACCACTTAGCGATAAGATAGTGATGAATCTAAGAGAATATTATAAGATATACAAACCAAAAGTATGGCTTTTTGAGGGTCAAACACAAGGCGAACCATACGACGAAAGAAGTTTGGCAAGTGTATTTAAACAAGCCCTTGTCAAATCCAAAATAACAAAACCCGTAACATTGCATTGGCTAAGACATAGTTATGCAACACACTTAATGGAAGCAGGTACAGATTTAAGATATATACAGGAATTGCTTGGACATAAAAGCAGTAAAACAACTGAAATTTATACTCATGTAAGCACTAGAGAAATACAAAAAATCAGGAGTCCTTTTGATGATTTGTGAATATGAGAAACCTAAACTATATTTGTAAACAATTAACATTTGTCATCCTTTAGCTACCAAATACCGCACAAAAGGATGATGTTTGTTAACGCCAATTAACAATTATCATCCCTATAAGTAAGTTATGGGTAATGGTAGGACGAC
>Ga0247831_1005525_pt1 | contig 15708 bp, 12 predicted proteins | sample LaCruzMarch2015__9_FD_192406 | JGI IMG/M metagenome (GOLD analysis project Ga0247831, IMG submission 192406) | Freshwater microbial communities from meromictic Lake La Cruz, Castile-La Mancha, Spain - LaCruzMarch2015_1m | ecosystem: Environmental > Aquatic > Freshwater > Lake | place: Spain... | reverse complement strand
GACATGTAGAGGAGTGTACGGGCTTTGATCGCAAGAGTGCCGTTGTAGGTTTCTGCGGCACCATTCTGGGAAGGGCTGTCGGCACCGGTTGGTTCTACTATGTACCCGAATTCCTTCTCCACTACTGTCCTAAATTCTGTACTTCGAGCTAATTCACCGCCTTGATCCGTTCGGATGAGGCCACCGCGTTGTTGGCCAAACTTATCCAGGAATGCTCGGATGATGTGTAAGGGCGGCTCTTTAGTCCGTGTAAGAAAACTCCAAATACGACGTGACTTTCCATCAACGACGATGAGGTAGGATGTATATCCGTCGTACGATAGGACTACTCTGTCCGTTGATTTATTAGGATGTTTGTAGTCTGATGTGGAAGAGCGCATGAACCCAAAGTCCATGTAGAATTCGTCACCACAATCTGGCAAGCGTTCGGAATGTTTGGATGCTGGCTGTTTCTTAATAGACGCTTGTTCTTTAGAGTCGTTGTAACGGAATGGATGACATTCGAGCTTATCTGGGAGGCCAGTACTGCAGCGTGGGAGGAGTTGTAGTTGATTCTCACCTGGGGAGCCAAGTCTGAGGAGCCATGTTTCAGACTCGACCTGGCTTGCCTTTGATACTGGGGCAAATGTACGGTAGCATGTTGATCTTGACTCGTCGTGCTCAAGTGCGAACGTATGCGATACACAGTAGTATAGGTTGTTCTTACGGTGTAGGGATAGCGTGCCTAATACAGATCCGGCGGCGTCCATGAGCTCTAACTTCCCAGGGGTGTCGGGATTCTTGTATCCAGTCTGCCTCCACTGGGCGTATGCTGTGTGTGACTCGATTAGGGCTTCGGGTGAGACGATAGTGTCCACAACGGTAGGGCAGTAGTAGCAAGGGACGTATATCGTTTTACCGTTGTCGAGTGTCACTGGCAGGAGGCCCTTTTTAGTACAGTGGCTGTCATCGGCGACGTCTCCCTCTGTTGCTACCGATATGGAGAAAGGTGCAACGTCGGTGATATCCACCAGTATGTCAAGGTCGTTGGTGATGCATATGTTGGCACCGCTGTCCACGAGCTTCCGGTTTGGGTCGGGTGTCCTGTGGATGGTGGTGCTGTCGCCTTGAATATTACACACTCGTGGACTGCATGAGATGTGTATGAACTTGGTTGGCGTAGTATATTCACGGTGGTGGAATGGGTTGGCATGATACTGTGGATATAAGTTCGTAAGGGAAAGCTCAGTTGACGTATTAGATGACTTGGATTGCTGTTGGAGAAGGGTGTTGATTGATGCACAGATGGAGCCTGGATGTGGGGTTGGAGAGATTGTGGGTGAAGACGCGCTGGGCACTTCTTCGTGATTCAAATGGTGTGAAGACGCGCAGGGCACTTCTTCACCTGTAGTCATGGAGGGTATACTTGGTGTTGGAGGTGGTTGTGGGGGTGGCAGAGGGAGTTCCCGTGCCACCGGAGGAGGGGGTACGGCCGCAGCCGGACCCCGTCCCTGTCATTCGACAGGGTCCTGGTCCACGGGGCTATCATCTTCCCAGATGGACCAGTCCATGGCAGCGTCAATGTCTGCCGTGGTGTAGTCATTCTCATCGGCGTATGCCCGGAGTACTTGGCGTGGCGTCTGTGTGACATTATCAAGGCGCGCGCGATGTCGTTCCATCCACTCGTGCTCGATTGAGTTCATAATCTCTGGAGTGAGATGGTCGCGACGGTACTGATGGAGGGCTATGGCCATGGCAAGCATATCACAATTGCGCTCGTCGTGGCCAACTCGCTTGCATGCCCTGCATTGGACCGAGACATACGGGCGTCTGGTGTTTCGAGATGGGTTTGGCATTGGACGACGTTGGCGGCCTTGGTTAGGTTGTTGTGCCCCCCCACGTTGTGGAGACCCTCGGAGAATGGGCGGTAATCCCGTTGAATCAGACCTAGGTCCTGTGGTTGGCGACCTGGGGTAGCGGGTGCGACCATAGGCGTCCCGACCGGGTGATTGCTGAGTATTCCCGTCGAAACGAACTCGTTGGTCGCCCACTCGATTGACTTCATAGGCCTCGTAGTATGGATCGATGGTTGGTGCGGTCGGATAGTTGTCAGGAGGATATAATTCATGTGGTACCCAATTCTGATGTGACGGTGGGCCGAATGTTCGATTGGCATAAGGTGTGATGGCTGCGGAGACTCTTGTTGTTGAAATCTTAGCGAGTCGTGTAGCCAAGCCATGGATTTGGAGGTGTGGTGGAAGTGGGCTGTTGTCATTATCAAACACCTTGGACTCGACGGCTGTCGTGAGGATGCCCACTGTCTCGATGTATTCTGGGGAAGTGATGGCATTGAGGAACATGAGGCTTTTAGTGCTATCGGACTGTGGTTGCTTGAGGAGTCTTTGGACACGAAAGTAGGTGGTGAATTCCTCGGAGAAGTCGAAGATATCGTGGTTGGGTGTCCAAGTGGGAGTGGGGAGTGACTTAGACGGGTCGAACCCTGGGACCGATTGGTATAAGATATTCCAAACCACATCATAACCATTCTTGGAAGTGCTGGTGATGGATGTAATGTTGGCGTTGAAGTTCTTGGAGAGAGATGATGGGATTAGGTGTGGGAGGAGTTCGAGTAGACCCGCGGCAGCCGCTTGATAGTTTGCCTTTCCAAGATGTGGTATGCATAATCCGAAGGACTTGTGTTGCAGTAGGATATGGTTGAAGGGCACTAGCGGCATGAGATACTTGAAGCTGAGCCGTTGGAGTTTGTCGTAGAATTCTATCACTGCCTGCATACTTGTCGAGTGTAACTTTGGGAATATCGACAGGTTCTTGGCCACGATTCGTTGAACTTGTGGTCCCTCTTCCTTAGCGTCCTGACTATGATAACTCTGGTATTGATACCAGTTGGCAACGACATGGCGGTGTATTGTCTTGAGATCATTGTACACCGTGGATAGATCTTCGACGGAGTAAGTGTTGGTGGTGTATCCGCAGGATGCAAGTATCTCGTCGGTGAGAGCCTGCATGCCCACATCGTGGGAGCCTTGGTATTCCTGGACAGTTGTATAGTGGGGTTCGTAGGTATTCACGTTGGGTCGAGTATACGGGTTATTGTTGTTCAACTTGGATGGATATGTATGATGGTCGGCACGGGTGTTGGGGCTATTATCATAATTATTATTATTGGAAAAACCGTCTCGATTGTTATTATCGTTACTATAGTATCCGTCCCGATTGTTATTATTACTGTTGATACCGACTCGGCCCATGTAGGTGTTGTCGTGGGGCCCAGGACGGTCGACTGTATCCCGTTCACGATTATCGTCAGATTTACTACGGTAGTGGGGACTATTATCACTGCTATTATTAACCCTGCTAGTATTATCTCTGCTATAACGGGTAGGATGATTATGTCCAATACGTTCCTCTGCTGCATGATCCTCGGAGTCTTGAATTGTGGTACTAATGATCCGTTGACCAGTAGTGTGTGCCTGTATGGCTCGACTCGCTGGGGTGGTAGTGCTAGCATATTCTTCAAGGGAGCGAGGTGGTGTAGGGCTGTCTACGTCGGTGTCGTTGATATTGTGGATATTAGGATTGGTGTCGGGGATGTCGTCATTATTGTTGGATGTAATGTTATTGTTACGATCGTTACTATTATTATTATCGACATTGCCAGTCGTATCGTTATCGTCATCGTTAGGATACTTGATAGTGCCATTATCGCGTAGGGTGTATAGCATGAGGCGTACGTCTTTAAGTAGGTCGGTTTGGAACGTGTCGATGTCATTTACTTGTTGCTGTAGGTCGGTGACTGTCTCGGCCGTAGAGCGGAAGGATGTTATGTCCCCTTCGATACGCTGTTTGAAAGAGTTGATGCTGTTGTCGATGTTGTGCATATTGGTATGCGTCTGTCGTAAGTCGGCCATGTGGGAGTCGATGGTAGTAGACACTTGTGTTTGTATTTGATCGGCGATGATGGGAAGAGCTCTGTCAGTGACTTCTGTCACGACATCCTCTATTTTTCCAAGGATGGCATTGTCGATGGCAACGTCGAGTTTGGCGATGATGGCGTCAAATCGATTAATGGTATCGAGCTTGGCGTCGTCAAATCGATTATTGGTATCGAGCTTGGCGTCGTCAAATCGATTATTGATAGCATCGAGTTGATCCTTCATAGCTGTGATAGCATCGAATTGATCCTTCATAGCCTGCATGATGGCATCAAACCTGTCCTCGATCTGAGTAGGAGCGGGTTGCTGGGGAGCCTCGAGCTGAGTAGGAGCGGGTTGCTGGGGAGGCAGGATATTATCGTCGTCGTCGAATAAGTCCGCGACAGGGAGGAGTCGGTTCTCATCGGTAAGTCGGTTCTCATCGGTAGGTCCAGTAGGAGGACTGGTGCCGGCCGAGTCATGTGGGATGGCCATGACTCTGCTGACCGTAGCTGTACGGCGCTTATGTCGATTCCGGGTGCCGTCGGCCACTACTTCTGTGAAGCCGTGCGGAGGGACTTGATCCTGGGGGACTTGGTCTTCGGTCATACTGGTTCGTACGGTGGGCACGTGCACCATCGGACGAGAACCGTCGTTGCTGGATCCAGGAGGGCCGGGAGATCGTGTTGGTCCTGGTATGTCGCGATTGGACCGGGCGCGACCAGTCGAGGCTGTGGGGCGGCGCTGACCAGGTGGGGTCGGGAGGCCGGCCTGGGTGGTGCCATCATTGTTGTTGTTGGACATGACTTTTAGTAAAGCGGTAAATCGCTTGTGGATGGACGGGTGTCAGTGTGGTTCACGGGGGTACCCACCGGATCGCCGATGAGGATCCTGAGAACAGGCTGATACCGTCCGAGCCGTAGGCGAGGAGGGAGGAAGCTGTTAATGAAAGCGAATAGACCTGAGAGACCTTCGGTTCTCTACCATGGTGAAAGCCAAAGTAGAGAGGAAAGTAAGTACTTAAGTAGGTTACGTCTCTATACTAACAAGTAACAATCCCCATCAATTCTAATTCCTGCCGGATTTCCTTAATTCTCATCGAGGAAGGATTCGAATCCACCAACTCACCATCATTCATCCTGAGCGACAGGAGAGATCCCAAAGCGCCGTATCACCTCCCAGAGAATTCAACAGCAGTTATTTATTACCCACCAACGTTTGGTCTATGATAATGAAGCGGGCGGGCGGGGCGGAGTGTGAGGGCCAAAATAATGGTTTGGTTCCCGCACAGAGTTGAAATTGTAGTTGTGGTGGTTGAGTGTTCATCAAGCGTAGCTAGCAGATAGTAGACATCAGGGGATGGCTATAAAGATTGCGCTACTAATGAAACATAGCTCTGTTCTCATGTCCCTTCTTCTCGCTATCACCCTCGAGAAGAAGGTGGCAACGTCGTTTCATTTGACTACTCGACGTGCAGTAGCCTCTACATCATCATCGGTGCTGTTCGCAAAGCAGCAAGGTGGTGATGGAGGAGGAGGCAAGGGCGGTGGTGGAGCTGGCGGCGAGGGAAAGGCATCGAAGAATATATACGCCGAAACCATCCTCCTACCCAAAACAAACTTTGATCAACGTGCGAATGCCATCAAACGAGAGCCAGAACTCCAATCGTACTGGTCAACTACGAACCTCTATTCCAAGCTATCGTCGGCTGCTGCATTAAAAGGTGCTGATCGGTTTGTCTTACATGATGGTCCACCATATGCCAATGGAGATTTACACATTGGTCATGCACTCAACAAGCTACTAAAAGATTTTATCAATCGTCATCAAATAATGAAAGGGAAGCAGGTCCACTACGTACCAGGATGGGATTGTCATGGTTTGCCCATTGAATTGAAGGTATTACAAACGATGAAAGCGGATGAGCGACAGGCATTAACACCCATTACTTTACGAGAGAAGGCTGCGAAATTCGCGAAGGAGGCCGTGGCTCGTCAAAGTGCATCGTTTCAACGGTACGGTGTTATCGGTGACTTTGACAATCCATACCTCACATTACTGCCAGAGTATGAGGCCGCACAGGTACGTGTCTTTGGCGAGATGTACAAGAATGGATACATATACCGTGGACGAAAGCCGGTGCATTGGAGTCCATCAAGTCGGACAGCGTTGGCTGAGGCAGAGTTGGAATATCCCGAGGGACATATTAGCAAGTCGATATATGTTGCCCTCGATGTTGTCAGTACGTCAGACGAGTTGAAAGATATTGCAGGAGGTGGAAATTTAAAGATTGCAATCTGGACAACAACGCCATGGACAATACCAGCAAATTTGGCGGTAGCGATTAATCCGGAATTGGAGTACTGCGTTGTGGATGCCCACGCGAGTGTATTAGACGGCAAATCAAAACTAGTTGTGGCGAGTGGACTTGTCTCTACCTTGGAGTCCAAATTCGAACTACCCGAGGGAGAGAAGCTGAATGTCCTCACCACCTTCCCTGGTTCGTCATTAGTCGGAACGACCTACCGTCATCCATTGTATGACAGGACATCGCCCGTCATCGCTGGTGGCGACTACATAACGACCGAGTCCGGCACGGGCCTCGTACACACCGCTCCAGGTCATGGACAGGAGGATTATCTCACGGGGTTGAAATATGGGTTAGAACTTCTTAGTCCTGTCGACGACGAGGGGAAGTTCACTATCGAGGCTGGTTCATCGACAACCGTGGGAGATGCATTTGTGGGTAAAAGTGTCTTGGGGGATGGAAATGTTGCTGTCATCGATGCCCTTCGGGATGTGGGCGCATTAATCCTCGTACAGGACTATGGTCACAAGTATCCGTATGATTGGCGGACGAAGAAACCTACGATTTTTAGGGCAACGGATCAATGGTTTGCATCCGTGGAGGGATTCCGAGATGAGGCATTAAAGGCAGTAGATACAGTACAATGGATCCCGGACGTTGGTAAGAATCGCATTAATTCTTTTATCGTATCGCGTGGAGATTGGTGCATCTCTCGTCAACGCTCATGGGGTGTGCCGATTCCTGTCTTTTACGACAAGGAGACTGCTGGGACTAAAGTTCTATTAGATGAAGATACTTTAAATCATATACAATCAGTATTTTCAGAACACGGTAGTGACGCATGGTGGAAGATGGACGTGATTGACCTCCTTCCTGAGAAGTACAAAGGAGAAGCTGACAAATGGACGAAAGGAACGGACACCATGGATGTGTGGTTCGATTCAGGTTCCTCCTGGGCTGGAGTGGTGCAAGAACGCGCCAAGAAGGAATTTGGACTGAGCTTTCCAGCAGATATTTACTTGGAGGGCAGTGATCAACATAGGGGGTGGTTCCAGTCGAGTTTGTTAACATCTGTGGCGGCGTCGGGACGAGCTCCATACAAGGCAGTGTTAACACATGGATTCGTCCTAGATGAGAAGGGGTTTAAAATGTCGAAGAGTCTTGGAAATGTCGTCAACCCATTGTTAGTTATTGAGGGTGGGAACAACAAAAAGGAGGAACCGGCATACGGTGCTGATGTGTTGCGTCTTTGGGTAGCCTCTGTGGATTATGCTGGAGACGTACGAGTCGGACCGAATATCATCAAACAAACATTTGAATCGTATCGCAAGTTACGCAATACTGCTAGGTATCTTGTTGGAAATCTGGCCGATTACGATCCAACGACAGATGCAGTACCGTATAATGATTTGCCCTCGATGGACAAATGGATGTTGGGAACCATGTCACAAGTATTGAATGAGATAGATGATGCTTACTCAAATTATCAATTCGGCCGTGTAAGCAATGAGCTATTGCGTTTCGCCACTGCCGACTTGTCCAATTTCTACTTGGACGTCGCCAAGGACCGACTGTACATATCAGCAGTAAATGATCCACGACGGAGAAGCTGTCAAACTGTCATACATGCATTACTTGAGGGATTTGCGAAAGCAATAGCACCCATCCTTCCTCATATGGCCGAAGATATATGGCAAAATCTCCCGTACAAGACGAAGGGCGATGATTCATCTGTGTTTGAGACTGGCTATTCCAAGGAACTCATGTCTTATCCTGCATTTGACGTTGAGATGTGGAACTTGGTACGTAATGTTAGATCAGATGTCAACCAAGTCTTGGAGCTTGCTCGACAAGACAAATTGGTGGGAGCATCTTTGGATGCAGCGGCGTACATTTACACTACGGATGAAAAAAACAGAAAGATTCTTAATCTACTCGATGGGGATGAGAGTCTCATCACACCCAGCGTCAAGACCAACGGAGTAGATGAGCTCCGTACTGCACTTATGATGTCACAGGTAAAAATAGTTGACTCTGAGGAACAAATAACAAGCTCATGTGATGCTGCATATATTGCCAAGGGTGAGCTAAGTGGGTGCTTTATTGGAGTGAAGAAGGCAGAGGGTACCAAATGCGGTCGTTGTTGGTTTTATGACAGAGAAGTTGGCACTCATGACAGGTATGGAGAGGATGTTTGTCAAAGATGCGATGATGCTATTCAATCTTGGGAAGAACTGAGCGGTAATAAGTTCACATCAGCTTTGCTAGAAAAAGCGCCAGTAGTTTAATGATGTTCATGTAATCATCGTAATAAGAAGCTTGCCGATAGTGTTAAATAGATTATCATACTCATTCTCTGTTGCCATACTCTTTATTGTATCTCGTGGCTGAACTCACACTTATCCCCCTTCTTACACTCTCCTTTCTTTACAAAGAATTTACAAACTTGTTTCGACTTGTTCACGGGCTTATCCTTGTCTTCTTTGCCAATCTCCTTGATATTTTTGACATCATCCCGTCTAATCTTCTTACCATCCTCCCTTGTTGTTGTCTTCTTGCTATCAACAACATTCGACCGAATTTTCTTAATGACATCATCTCGTATATTCTTCTTCAAAGACTTCTCTTCCGTCTCGACAGGCCTTGCAAATCGGCATTGTGTTTCATCATCTCTCTTCTTACTGCAGAAGAAAAAGTATTTGCCAAGCGCTCGTGAGGCATCCCCACCTTCCTTGGACCGTTTAACCTTATTCAATCGTGATGGAATACCACAGAAGCAGTTGGGTGGGGGTAACTTTTGCAATATCTTGGCCCTTTCTATATCTTCGGGTGAAGGATCTTGTCCTGGAACTGGGACATGATCTGATTTTCGTTGGCGTTTGGCACCCGTCTTTTTAGTGGGACACACTTGAATCCAATGACCAGCAGTTGAACATAGTCGACAAATGTAGCCTTCTGGAGGGGTGGATGATTCTACTTTGCGCTTCTTGTCAGTGTCCACCGCAGCGCCGTCTACCGCATAGTCGACTACTTCCGTCATGATCATAAAAAAACAGTGGCTTGATTGGGAAGTGACGGACAGACAGTCTCCAAATTTTGACTTTCACTCCGAACCCTCTCCGCAGAATACTGATGCGGCGGAAGAGAGATAGCGTGGTTACTTTGATTGCCGGGTCCATGACGATTCGTCCAGTAGCGCTGCTGTTAGCATTTTCAATAATCGTAACAACCACCTGCGATGCCCTGCTGTCATCCTCCACTGTAATACCTTCGTCGCGAATAATATCGCTGTCCTACTCTATTGACGGGAACGACGATGGTCCGCGGCCATTACGAATACGGATTGGATCACGACGGAAATTTATATTAGAGGATGCGGTGAAGACAAAACAGCCAACGAGCGACAGCTCATCCTCTTCGTACAATAATCGAGTCGTGCCTCGACGTGCAATATCTCACGTAAGCAATATGTCACCCGCAGAGGCCGCACGAAGAGCAGGCTATGTAATTCGACAAGGGGATACCGCGGCAAATGAACCTGCGAACGACTTGAAGGATCTGAGACAAAGACTGACTGTCAGGGGCGTGCGTCGTGTGAGAATAAGACCTATACGAACCCTCCGGAGACTAGTGCATCGGAACAGTCATATCAATAGCAACAAATCAGCAGATGCATATCAGAGAGCAAGCACTCGGGAAAGGAGATCACGATTGGCTGTGCAATTAGATGAACACCTAGACAACACGGTTGAACAAGATCATAATAATTTACGGAGTGGTGGCGCACGTCGTGTCACGTTCAAGGCCACACGAGAAGCAACCAAGTCACTCATCTCAAAGCCCATGGCCTCATTGACTGAATATATGACCCAACCCGTTAGTCAATACTCTCTTCTCTCGTTTCATGATGCAGAAGTACTGGGGAGTGGGAGTGAGAAGAATCCCAAACAAAGACGATGGCACGTGCGGCGACTTACGAATGACGAAGCCAAGCGGTATACATCCTCCGAGGACTTGGAGGTATTGGACACGACAAATCTGTTCCGGCTTGCGGTGCCGCTATTGCCATTGATAGGCTGGGACCTCACTCCGGTTATAGATTTAGAGGTTGTTCAAATGAAAAGATACGCGTCATCGGCTGATCTAATAACTCGTAAAAAGAATGCAGAGACGTATGTTATTTACGAGACCCTGGACACAGATGCCTCATCTAATTGGGCACCGCTTCGTGGGATACGCAAACGAATGAGTCGTCGCGGGGGCCACGATACCAATGATGATGGTATAAATAATGTTCAACTTTCGTCACCCTTCGTGAAGATTCGATCACTTAGTGTTTCCTTACTTTCAACCCAAACAGAGGTGAATGAAATCATGTCAAACAAGAGTAGGAATGATAATAGTATTAAGATGAATCAGCAAAGGAGGGGCAATAGTAAAAACAATATGCAACAGGAAGCCATTGAAATGGTGAATAAAGTGGAAGAGTGGCTACGACCTCACATCACGTTTGAGGCGGAATTATCCTGGAATGATAATACATCGAATAGTAGTAGTGTTGGCGAAAATGACTCGACGACGACTACTTCTACCGTCACTGTAAAGTCATCAGCAATCACATCTCTTACCATCCCTGAGATACAATCTGACATTATCAGGAAGCCATCTGGATTTTTAGTAAAGAGACTTGGTGCCACTCTGACATCTCGGGCATTGGCTATCTGTCTTCCTAGATTTCTGAATCAATTAGACAAGGATTACAATCGCTGGTCTGCCTAAACGAAGTGGAAGAGTTAATGAATATATGACTAATTTCAAAGATATTTTAGGCGCAAGTTTTATTTCCACATTTATTCTCGTTGGTGTTCTGTCTTTGGGGATCTGCTCTTACGGTATCATCAAATACAGCAAATGTCCGCAACAACAGCAGCAACTCATCTTCAGCAACGCCATCGCGACCAAGAACGTGATCTTAGCAAGACTCAATCATTCTTAGCCCAACAGAAGGATACACAACATAAGCACGATTTCGAGCTCAGGACGCAACGACTGATTGAACAGAGAGAAGTTGTTGACATTACAAGGAAGTTGCTTCTAAAGGGAGAGGAAGAGCTCGAAAGGCGTAAGCAAGAGATGGCAGAACTACACGAGGGCGAAATGAATGATTGGAAGAAGACTATGGAGAGTTCCAAGGTGGTTTCTCAGGAGCAAAAGATGGAGATGATTCGTGATCGGGCATTCGAGTTGAAGGCCCAACGAGAGAATGAGCGACAGGCGTTTGTTGGTGAGTGCCTTGAGAAACAGTGGGCGGATGGTTGTGATGAGCTACGACAAATTCAATCCAAAACTACATTCGATCGGCTGATGAAGGATCAGGCAGAGATTATAAAGAAGAACAAGAAAGTATCCTTCGAGCCCGAGCCGCACTTCGCCACGTCTTTGATCAATAAGGACGAGACAAGCGACAATGAGAAGCGCCGACAGGCCTCGCTTGAACTAAAACTTGCGTTGGATCATCAAGTGCAGTGGAAGAAAGCACAGGCGGAAGAGATGACTAGGAAGAGGCAAAAAGAGGAGAAAGACTCACTGAAATTGCTGGCCATGACTGAAGAGAAGACTAAGCAGACAGCAAAGGAAGCACTTGAAAAAGCTAAGAAGAGTGGAGAAGAGACGGTAAAGGATTTACAGCGGCGTGCGATGGAGCGTGATAAGCGAGAGGCCATTGAGTTTGAGCAAAACCGAATCCTTCTACAGAACGTTCTGGATATGGAAGAGAGCAAGTTGCATGCGGAGAAAGAAAAGAAATATGTGGATAGGAATGCAAATGTCAAGTTCGATTCTTGGAAAGGTGAAGAGACTAAGCGTGATCGGATCATTGATGATACCACCACTGCCACACGATTAAAGAATGAGAATGCGATGTCCAAGCTCCACGATGACAAGGTTGCGGCAGAGGCGGAAAGGAAGCGCATTTGGCTACAGGAGATTGATGCCTCGCGTCAAGAACAAATTCATCGCAAGCAAATTGAGGCCAATCTCACACGCAAAGAGAAGGAGAGAGATGCCGCGGAGATAATGGCAACTCTTCGTCATGCTGAAGAGGCAGACAAACGAAATGCCGAGAAAGCGCTAGCTTTACGTATCGAGACGATGCAAGAGAATAAAAGGTGCATGGGGCAGCGTGCGAAAGAGAATGAACTTAAGCAAATGGAGCGGCATTTTGTATTGGATCAAATTAAAAACGACGATAAGGTGTACCTCGCACGGTTGGACGAGCAGATGAAGAGAATGCTCCCACCACAACGTTTTGCACATACCAAGTAAAAAACCGTCGGTTCTAAGAAGAAATAAGTGTGTAATAGTGATTAGCGGTTACTTTTGTTAGCAATGAATTACTCTCATAGAGCCCAATGAAACGATTGTTCTTGATGTGTCCTACCAGCGTTCAGCTGCAGCATTCCAGAAATTTGCCATCTTTAGTCGGGCAGCACAATCCTTTCAGGTTAGCAGCCAAACAATTAAGATGACTATTGCAACTTACCGACGAAGTTGATCCTCCTCTGACTGGTTCTTTTTCTGTCTCTTCTTCTTCTCCCTCATCACCATTATCATACTTGGATACTTCTGCCATTGTTGTAAGTGAAAAATCATCCTGGGTACTAATCCAAAAGAGTACTTGGCTTTTGCTTATTCCAGGATCGAGACTTACACTGATTAACTTTTGAGCGTCGTCCCAAGCATTGTTTGGACGAGTAATGGCATCGTTGCATATAGCGTAGCCTTTCCAGGCCGTTTCGATGTCATCATTATTTCTTAGAACTGAATGCTCTTCTTTGACGTATTCTGAGAAAGTTGTGTTCCAGATCGTCATGAGATTCGAGAAACAAACAACACGTCGCAAGACCAACAGTCACTCACCTTTGTCGAACAATTCAGAGGTTATGGGAGTTACTGGCATAAAATTAATCAAATGAACAAATATATTGTCGGTACCAAACCAAGTTGTGGATGTTACATCTGTCATACCCAGATTACCGACCATAAAATTTGTTTGAAATTCTGGAGTGTACGGAACTGACAGTACACTGCGGGTTGTAGTGGCTAAAGTGTTGTTCGTTGGGGGTGTCATATGCCAGTAAGTCTTGGCTCCCGTTATTTCCGTTGCAAGAAGCAATCTTGTATAATCCACAATTTTTCGATCACCCCATCGAACTCGAGAATATTGGTAGGCACCATAGTAGCAATTCACAGCTTCACTTGAGCTCTCCTGACTCTTACCATCTGCAAATGGAAACAATCCACTTGCAAACGAGTGACCGTCGAACCATGATTTATGACGAGCGAATGGGAAGAAAATCTCGTCATTTGCATTACCATTATTTGCAACATCATAGAATATTGCGTCGATATGTGGCCCATATTGAGAGATGAATTCAGGCTTAGCCCGGCCTAAAATTGCTGAGGCATATAGAATGTATCCATAATGAAAGTGATGATCGTTAAATCTGGAATTTCCAAAGTCGGCATTTATATCAGCTGTCCCCACCTTTGATAATATTCCACCAAGCTGGGCATCATATACCAAGCTTTGACCAAAGTCATCTCCGAGCCACATTGTTAAATATTTCTCAAGCAAAGCATATGCCCGTCGTGTTGTTCCACTTTTTGTTTCGGACGATCCAACGACGATTCCTCCAACAACGTCAGGACTTTGATTAGTGTCTTTTGTGGTAATATTTTTTATACTATATACTTCTGCATCTATAATTCTCAAGTTTGCAGCGTCAACAACCTCTGCAATGTGAGCCAATTGAGCCAATCTAGCTATCTGTTTGCCAAAACTATAGGCACCACCATTAAGGTCCGGTAGGTTGATTTTGAGATCAGACTGTACAGTTTTGAGAATTAGATCACGTATAGATTGGTCCAAGGCAGAAATTGCTGCGGGTTCCTGGATTAATGAACGACGATTTGCGGCACTAGTAGATACAGGCTTTGGATCATTTCCAAATCCTACGGAAGTTAATTCTTCCTCGTATGACCAAGTGTTGCCGACAATTGGCACCAATCTCCCTTTTATGCAGTGATAGTACAGATCAAAATCATCAGGTCGTAGCAAAAGCTCGTCTGCGGAAGATATGGATATGGCATGATGTGGCAAGGCCAGCATGAGAAGCTGAACATTCGTACTAGGAGAGGATGCAGTCATGTGATGTGTGTCAAATGTAAAAGATATTGTTGCAATGTTTGATTCCTTCGGCGTATTGGTAACCATTCGACGATGGACTTTGTTCTTTGAAGTAGAAGAAGCAAGTGGAGCTTTCGTTCCTGATCGAAAATCCCATGAAACTGTTCCACCAATTGGGTAGGCAGAAGAATGATATATCAGACGTTTTACTCCAGACGACGATGATAATTTCATTGTTGACGAATCATCATTTGCTGACACAGCTTCATTTTCTTTTGAAGAAGGCGGAACAAGGGCTAATCGTATAACACCGTTATACCTCTCTGTCGATTGTATTGTACGTTTTTTGTCCTGATCAAATTCAAAGGTTATCGGTTCTGACGCAAATATAAGCCATGTCAAACCTTCCTTTGTTGTGACAACGAATTGAACGCCGGTAATGACTTTCTTTTGCCGAGACGAGTTTATTGCAATGTCGCAAATGCCCATCTTTTTAGCCTCCGTGGTCGTCGATGCAGATGAGGACGACGAGACCAAATCGTCATTATTTTGCTGCTGCTGTGCACTGTCTCCTTCATGCAGTGGACATGTGATATCATTGAAATCTGACAATGCACGCAACGCAGGAGTCAGACCAGAGTACAATATTGTTATGTACGGTGATCCCTGAACGATGTATGTCTCCCATAAATTACTGTCACGAGTCGAATCGCTCTCATAGAATCTTAATGTGACACTCAGACTATCAAATTGTACAATGTTTCTAGTGCCAATCTCCTCTACGGACCCGATTGTAATATCCGGAGCAAATTCATCATGTATCATTTTGGGTTCGACTAAACGACGTGATGCCGAGTAGGACACCTGAAGCTTCCCCAGTGACGACCACTGAAATGAGTAGGGGTAGGCAACGATGGGGTACGAATATATCCCAGAATTGGATTCCAGAATTGGAAGGGATGCCTTTGCGGTCCGTGGCAGCATAACAAGGTTCGTCCAGAATGCACCCGTGGGGAATGGAACACGAAGGAAAGGTTTAGGTTCGTCTTTTGTCAGTCTCCTCCTTCTTCGATTGTTGTTGTTATGAAATTCACGGCTATCTCCTTCTTGTTTTCTTCGAAATATTCGTTGAAACCACCCAACATGCCCATGCAACGTATCTTTTCCTCGATACAACAGCGATGGATGGAACAATTCTACGTCAATAAAATTTGAGATTGGATCACCAAATGATTCTCTATCAACTTTTTCATATGGTACAACAAACGGAACGTCATAGTGCTTGTAGGATGTGTTGCCAG
>Ga0247831_1005522_pt1 | contig 15716 bp, 13 predicted proteins | sample LaCruzMarch2015__9_FD_192406 | JGI IMG/M metagenome (GOLD analysis project Ga0247831, IMG submission 192406) | Freshwater microbial communities from meromictic Lake La Cruz, Castile-La Mancha, Spain - LaCruzMarch2015_1m | ecosystem: Environmental > Aquatic > Freshwater > Lake | place: Spain... | reverse complement strand
TAAAGCGGGCGCAGAGATTGTTCTGGCGGCGAACGAGCTGCTCGACCAGTGGCTTGTAGCGATCAAACTGATGGGTGCTGACCGTGACAGGTCCGCTGATGATGAGGGGCGTGCGAGCCTCGTCGATCAGCACGGAGTCGACTTCATCCACGATGGCAAAATAATGCCCCCGCTGCACTTGCTGCTGCTTGCTGCTTGCCATGCCGTTGTCGCGCAGGTAGTCGAAGCCGAACTCGCTGTTGGTGCCGTACGTGATGTCGCACTCATACTGCTCGCGACGATAGTTCGGTGGCTGATCATTTTGAATGCAGCCGACGGTCAGGCCCATGAAACGATACAAGTGGCCCATCCACTCGGAGTCACGACGAGCGAGGTAATCATTGACCGTGATGACGTGTACGCCACGTCCCGTCAGTGCATTCAACGCGACAGGCAAGGTGGCGACCAACGTCTTGCCCTCCCCCGTGGCCATTTCGGCGATGTTGCCACGATGCAGGGCGATGCCGCCCACAAGCTGCACGTCGAAGTGCACCATGTTCCACATCAGCGGCTGGTCGGTGACCATGACCTCGCATCCGCAAAGGCGGCGGGCGCTGTTCTTCACCACCGCGTAGACTTCGGGAAGAATGTCCTCAAGCAGCCTGCGCTCGATCTCGGAGAACTTGGGCTTCACTTCTTCCCACTTCTTCTGCGCATCTAGAATGAGATTCTTCTTATCGTCCAAAGGCAGCGTTCCGAGCGCAGCGTTCGCCAACTCGGTGCCATCGAAGCTGGGAAAGTGCTGACGCAGACGGTTAAAGTAGCCGGCCACTTCGCTCAGGCACGCGTTGACCGCTTCCTCGCCAGCCACACGCAGGGGCACGCCGCTCAAGAACGGCGGCGTATGGAAGGCCTTGAACATGTCTTTCCAGCGCACGGTACGCTCGTGCAGGGATTCCTCCGGCTCGTTCTGTAATTGCTGCTCGATAAGATTGATCTCGGCAACCAGTGGATTCAGGCGCTTGATGGTGCGCTGGTTCTTGCTGCCAATGAGTTTTTTGATGATCCAGTTGAACATAACGATAAAGAGAGAACGCCGCCGAGGATGGCGAGGGGAATTAAAGCTGGCGAGATATGAAGCGAGCGCAAGCGGGGTAGCAGGTCCCGGTGACCTCGTTTCAGAGGCGGGCCAGCCACTACCATGAACGGCGATTCAGCTGAGGCCCGTCCGATTGTTCCCAAAAATCGTCTGAGAAAAACGCTCGCCTCGCCATGTCTTCTGTGGCGCAATCACGCCTCCAATATCGAATCTTTCATGAGCATAAAACACAACATCGCGGTTATCGGCCTCGGCTTCGGAGCTGAGTTTGTCCCTCTCTGGCAGAAGCATCCACACACCCATTGCTACGCCATCTGCCAGCGCAATCCTGACAAGCTCAAAGAAGTGGGCGATCATTGGGGTGTCGACGTGCGCTATACCGACTATGCCGAGCTGCTGAAGGATCCCAATGTGGACGCGGTGCACATCAACTCGCCCATCCCCGACCACGGATGGATGAGCATAGCTGCGCTGAAGGCCGGTAAACACGTGGCTTGCACGGTGCCGATGGCCACCAGTGTGGAAGAGTGTCTGGAGATCATCAAGCTGACGCAAGAGACCGGCTTGACCTACATGATGATGGAAACCGTGGTCTACGCCCGCGAGTATCTGTTCATGAAACAGCTCAGCGATCAAGGCGAGCTGGGCAAGTTGCAGTTCATTCAGGCCAGCCATCAGCAGGACATGGACGGCTGGCCCAACTACTGGCCCGGCCTGCCGCCCATGCACTACGCCACACATTGCGTCGGCCCCGTACTCGGGCTTGCTGGTGGCGAGGCGGAATACGTGAGCTGCTTTGGTTCCGGCACCATTCGTGACGAGCTGATCAAGCATTACAACTCCCCCTTCGCGGTCGAGACGGCGCATGTCAAAGTGGCTCAGTCCGACCTCAGCGTGCGCATCATTCGCAGCCTATTCGACACAGCACGCCAGTATCGCGAAAGCATCGACGTCTATGGTAGCGAGAAATCTGTGGAGTGGCCGCTGATCGAGCATGAGCCGCTGGTCCTACACACGGCGAAAAAGCCAGAACCAGAGATCCCGTCCAAGATCACCTGCCCTGACTTTGCCGAACGCCTGCCCGAGTCTTTGCAGCGCTATACGACCAAGGGCGTTTACGATTCCGATGACAACACGCACCTGAGCTTCACCCAAGGTGCCGGCCATGGCGGTAGCCACCCCCATCTGGCGCATGAGTTCGCCATGGCACTGGTCGAAGGCCGTGATCCATTCCCCAATGCCAAGCAGTCGGCGAACTGGACCTGCACCGGTATTTTGGCACATCAGAGCGCGCTCGAAGGCGGCGCGATCAAGCATCTGCCGAAGGAAACGCTGCGCTAGACTGCCCCGGGAACCGGTGAGCGGAACGATTTCTCAGGAAATAAAAAAATAATTCCAGTTTCTTTGAACAGGTCTGTTCCAACCCCCACTAACACATTCAACAGTGATGGTCGGGTTAAGCCGACATGCGCTGGTCTTGAGAGTGATTGGTTGTTGTCGCCAAAACCCCGCGAAAGCGGATCTGTGTTGAGGTTGATGCCACAGAGGCCGAGCGGAATCGGGAGCCGCTCGGCCTCATTCTTTCAAGATTTCACTACAAGTGTCGTGGCCGTGCGCACCCAAGCCGACTCCCCTGCCCACGCCTGCGCACGATTGGCCAGTTGCGTGCCGGCCTCAGCATTCGGCACCACTGCAAACATGGTCGCACCCGACCCTGACATCAATGCCGCTAGCGTTTCCGCTTGATCAAGCAGCCAGCGCTTCAGAGCCGGTAACAGTAGATACTTTGCAAACACGGGCCGCTCCAGGTCATTGACCATTTCGCCCCAGGGAGAAAGCTGCGGCGCATAAAGCACGCTGACGAGTTCCTGGCTGCTCGCCCAGTTTTTATATGCCCAGGGCGTGGGAATGCCGAACGCCGGCTTGATCAAGACGAGCGTGAGTTTATGAGGGAAGTCGATAGGCGTCACGATCTCGCCCCGGCCGCTCGCATCGCAGGTCCGACCTAGCACAAAGAGTGGCACATCAGAGCCGATAGTTCCAGCGATCTTGAGCAGCTCAGACTGTGGCAACGGCGATCCACAAAGGGTATTCATCGCCTTGAGCATCGCGGCTGCATCGCTACTCCCACCACCCAATCCAGCTCCCGATGGTATCTGCTTCTCCAGATGAACGCGCCAGCCGTGGCACAAGCCTGTGCGCTGCTCGAAAGCCCGCAACGCCTTGATTACCAGGTTCGATTCGTCCACGGGCAGTGAGGTATCTGAGCACGTAAAATCCAGCCCCCTCTCAATGAGGGTAACGTCCAATCGATCAGCAATCGAAATCGGACACATGCGTGTCTCGACGGCATGGAAGCCGTCTTCGCGCTTGCCCAGCACTCGCAGAGAGAGATTGACCTTCGCAGGGGCTGAGAGACTGAGGGAATGGGAAGGAAGGCTCATATTCCGAACGTGTAGACGGTTGATTCCTCACATCAACCATGGACACGTCCCAGCAAGGCGAGCATGCGTCCAGTCTTGCCCATCTCGACGCGATAGGAATAGAAGCGCTGCAAATCAGTGGATGTGCAGATACCGCAATCATGAAGGTGTTCAGGGCGAATCCCTGACTCCAAGCACTGAGCGCGAATACCCGCTGCGAAGTCCACCTCATAGGAAGGTGGCCGAATACAAGGGCTGAGCTGCACGATGATGTCGCCAGGCGATGCGCCGAACGCGCGATGCATCTTCTCAACGGCCTGCCGTGCGATGCCCAGCTCCGATCCTTTGCGGCCTGAATGAACCAGCCCCAGCGCTCCTGTTTTGGGGTCGTGCAGATAGACTGCGCAGCAATCAGCGATGTAAATGCCGAGCAAAACGTCAGGATCGTTGGTGACTAGCCCATCGACCTCAGGCGCAAAGGACGGGCCACTGGCTGTCGCGATAGCGATTCCGTCGCCATGGACTTGCTCAGCTGTGCGCAGGGCTGACAGCTCGTAACCCAAGCCGCGCACTTGGTCTTGGTGCCAAGGCAGAAGAAGGTTCAGAGCCTCCTCACGATCCACACCCACTGCCATCTCGGGATGCCGCAGAATCAAACCATGTCGGGTGCCAGCTAGCGCTGGAAAGGTCATCAAAGTGTCGGTGCTCATGCTTAGCGAAGATAAAAAAGCCAATCAGTTACACGAACTGATCGGCTAAAAATCATCCCCCCAGCACCCTAGTGGGATGCGAAAGTGTCGTCTAACATGCGATAGGTTGACATGAAGCTATTCACATCGGTAGCTTTGGCCTCATCCATAGCTTCCGCGATGCGGTTTTGCAGTTCGTCACGCAAACGAGCCACCAGATCGATGCCCTTGGATGTAATGCGGACCATAACTTTGCGACGATCATCAATCGCGTGTGTGCGCTCCATATAGCCGAGTTTCTCGAGCCGATCCACAAGACCCGTAGCCGCTGCAGTTGAGTGCCCCATCTTGCGAGCGACGTCAGTCATGGTCATCTCCTTCGAGGTGGAAAGATAACTCAGAAGGAAAAACTGAGCGAAGGATATGTTGTCCTTGTTCAAGTCCCGAGAAAGATTCAGCAGAAACTCGCGCTGACTGAACAGAATAAAATCTGCCAGCTTCGCGTGATCTCTTGGCAAAGGCTTGGTTCCGTTGAGTGCTGACATATCTTGGGAGTTAAGATTTTTGAAATAGTAGCTAGAATGGAGAGATGATAACCGATAATCACCTAAATTCAAGTTATTTCTATATTTTCTATAGGTTGATGTTGATCGCACCTACATGGCGACGATGACGGTAATCAATACTGGCAGAATATCAAGTCACAATTGAAAAACTTTTACATTTGAGCGACTTGAATTATCCGGATTGAGAAGAAATCTGCAAAGACCACTGTTTTACGCCAATCTTCGCACCTGAGGATGATTTTGAAGGACTGCCGAGATTTCATCGGGCTTCATGATCAAGAACGCCGTCGATAAAGCATCTGATAAGGATGCTGTGGGTGCAAGGACGTAGGAGCGGCGGGCATCCATAACCACTGGTTCTAGCGTGCGAGGATCCATCAGATGGTTTCCCTGCACGGCAAAACCTGAACAGCTAAGCGCATCGCCAGCCAGTTGCAGGGTCTGTGGCTCATCTAAATGGACTGTCACGGGCCAGCCCTGGGGACCCAGACCCACGAGGGTGCTCTCCCCTGCACTGATGAACGCGGAATAAATGCCCTCCTGCTCCAAGACGCGCACGGCTTGATCGAGAGCGTAGCCCTTGCCAACGGCACCCAAGTCGAAAAGCATGTGATCCGTGTGGACGGTGACGCGCAGTTTCTCCGCATCGAGATCGAACAAGTGCATCCCCATTCTTTCTCGACTTGCGTCCAGCTCGCCGGGGAGAGGGATGCGCTGCGAACCGTCAGGGTTTCGCCACAAGCTCATCAACGGTCCAAGAGTGATGTCAAAAGCTCCATTCGTCTCAGCATAGACCGCCTTGGCCAGACTCAGGCAATCCCATGCCGCAAAATCCACATGCATGCTTTCCCCTGCATTCAGCATTCCCAGCCGCCAGATTTGGCTGGTCGGCTTGAATCGGCTGAGTTCCTCCTCCAATCGGTCCACCTCGTTGAACACCATCTGTGCTGCATAACGGGCTAGACCGAAATCCACCCCCTCTTGCGCAATGACCACTTCAAACTCGGTGTTCATCGCTTCATGGTGGAACGTGTGTTCCTCTCTCATGGTGCCGTTGCGCTGATCTTCTTCTGGAGCTCGTCCCACCAGTCCTTCTTGACCATCAGAACTACATTGACGCCGGGCCGCACACCAAAGAAATCAGACTCATAAGCCTTACCCGCCAGCTTCGCGTGGGCATCAGGGGCCATCTCGGCATCGACCACAATCACGGGCACATCCAGCGTCTCGGGCACTGCTTGCTGATAGCCAATGTTCTTCAAATCGCGGAGATACCAGGGCAACGGCCAGCCGGAGTCCTTGTTGATGACCTGCACGGCGAACTCTGCAGGCTTGAGTTCAGCCAAATCTCGAAGACGCCGCACCAGTTTCACAGCCGAATCGGTCGTCTGACTGTAAACATACGGCGCGCGCAGGTTCGCACGGCCGCGGTCGTTCGTCGTGAACTTGTTCTGCAAACAGAGGTTCCACAGCCCCGAGATGAACAGGCCCGTGCAAAGAACCTTCCACAGACGCCATGTTGACCAGGCCAGCAGCGACTGCGCGCCCACCCCGGCGAGCAAGATGTAAGCGTGCTGCACAGACAGGAAAGTCCACGGCGTCTTGTAGGGAATGATCGAGTAAGCCGCCGTCGCCGCCAGCGCATAGACTGCCAGGAAGATTAAAAACGCCTGGCGAGGCCCCTCTTTTTGGAACTTTCCCAGGAAGGCTGTCAAAACACCCAGCACGGCCAAGCCCAGAATCATGGCCTCGGTCCAGACGAACACGTCTCGATGGTAGGCCATCATCTCCAAATAGTAGGCCCAAGGCTTCTCGTGCCCCACTCCGCCAGAGCGCTTCAAGTAGCTGCCATACGTCAGCACACTTTCCTGCACATCAAGCCACGCAACAGGATTGCCGAAGCGGAACCCGCCCGAGAACAACCCGACCGAGGTGATCACGGCGAAGATTGCGATCCACATCCACGGTTGACCGAGAATCCCCGCGCTAGGATGCTTGCCGCGGAACATTCCGGCGCTGCGCCGCTGGCTAAAGCCCTCCGAGAACAGCCGGGCCGCACCCCAGCCGCAGGCCATCGCTGCCAAGTTGATGACAAAAGTCTCCTTCGTCGCGTGCAAAGTGCCGATCATGATTCCGGCGACAGCTAGCCAGAGCCATGATCGGCCGACGGCATAGCGCCAGCAACTGAACATGAATAGCGCCAGTGCCAGCACAAAAGGCACCTCCATGATGAAATAGCGCGAGTAGAACACCTCCATCGGCGACAACGCGATCAACAAGGCCGTCATGCCAGTAGCGAAGCGGCCCAGGGCGTCGGACACGAGTAGCGTGGACAGCACCAACGCCATACCGAGCACCGCCACCACGAGGCGCAGGTGCTCACCCGTCACGGCTGCAGGGTCGGTCCAGCCCATCAGCCGTCCATAGCCCAGCGTCAGGTAGTGCAGCACCGGCCCATGGTAGTCGCTTGGATCATAGTTGAAGATGCCGGACTGCCAGAACTCCAGGAATTTCACTCCCAGGATCGCTTCATCCACATGCATCGGCCGTAGACCCAGGTCGGGGAACCGATAGAACCACCCCAAGCCAACGGCCAAAAGGAGCAGGAAAATCATCAAGCCCAGCGGTTGCGGTTTGACCTGATTCGGGTTGTTCAATTGCAGTGCCATGGGGAGCAGCGCTATAGACGCGATTTCCTTGCCTGACAACGCGGTATCTTTTGGTCTCGCTGGCTTCGGCAGAGAAACGCCCACTTCGGTCTGGCCTCACATACGGGTGGCACCCCGCGTTAAGCCTTACCACTCAACACTTGCTTTCTATATTGTAACGGCTAACTTCCCTTCTCCCAAATGGGGGCGTTCTGGTTTCGACGGATCGTCTGAGTTCGGGGCTGCATGCCGAGGATGATGGGTCTCCTCGTTAAATCCCCTCATCAAACAAATAAAAGCAAACTCTAACGAGCTCGCTCTCGCAGCCTAATAACTGCGACGCCCTTCCGGCGATGTCTGGTGACCGGAACTGCGTCTTCTACCAGGCTGGCCAGCTGATCGGGTAACCGGGTCGAAGGCGAGATCCAACAGGTTCCTGGGTGAAGTGAATGCTGTTGATGGCAGCCACCAGCCGAGATTAAAACATCGACTACGCATGGAGTAGCCACGGGTGACGGCGGTTCGGACAGGGGTTCAACTCCCCTCGCCTCCACCATTTCCTCAATAGAGCGCCAGCCTCGATCCATCGGGGCTGGCGCTTCTTTTGCCCCGCATGAGCTTCAGCATTCAGCACGCCACCCCCAACGACCGCGAAGACCTCGCCCAGATCTACCTCGCGGCCCGCCGGACGCACTTTTTCTGGGAAGATCCGCGCACCCTCTCGCTTGCCGACTTTGATCGCGACAGCCAAGGCGAAGTGATCCATACCGCCCGAGCGGCCAACGGCTTGCTCACAGGCTTCGTCTCCGTGTTCGAGCGCGAATCATTCATTCACCTGCTCTTCGTCGCCCCAGGGCATGAGCATCAGGGCATCGGCAGCGCCCTGCTTCAGCATCTGGAGACGAGACTCCGCTTTCCCCATCAACTGAAGTGCGTGCAGGTCAACGAAGCCGCCCTCGCCTTCTACCAGCGCCAGGGCTGGAAGCTCGTGGCACCGGGCTATGACGGACGGAATGATTACTATCTCATGGGGAAGACCCAGCCTTGGTGAGCAGCAGGCGGTGCTGACGCTACTTCAGCGCTTTGCCTCATCCAACCGTCCCGCCGCATACGCGCCAAAGACAGCTTTGATCTCATCCCGCACTCGACGAAACACCGCAATCTGCTCCTCCTCCGTGCCGGTGGCGTGGGCGGGATCGTCAAACGGCCAGTGATGGCGGTTGAGCTGGCCAGGAAAAATGGGGCACGCTTGATCCGCATTGCCACACACGGTGATGACCGTTTCCACATCCTGGCTGAGGAACTCATCCATGTGCTTCGAGTGATGGGCACTGATGTCGAGCCCGATCTCAGCCATCGCTCGAATCGCGAGCGGGTGCACATAGCCAGCAGGCCTAGAGCCAGCGCTGGCGACACGGTAGCGCTCGCCGACGGCGGCGCGCAGCAGGCCTTCAGCGAGATGAGAGCGGCACGAGTTGCCCGTGCAGAGGATGAGGATGAGCGGAGTCATGGGAAAGTGGCGATGCGAAAAGTGAAGACTGAGGCGCTGGAAGCGGTCAGCCTCCGGGGCCGCGCACGGCCCTGCAAAGGGGCACCGCCATCAATGCGCCGACGACCGGGGCGAGCAGGTAGAGCCACAGATGCTCCAGATGACCAGAGACCAATGCCGGAGCCAGCGAGCGCACAGGGTTCATGGAGGCTCCGCAGATAGGACCTGCAAACATCGCCTCCAAGCCCACAACCGCGCCGATGGCGATGCCGGCAGTGATCCCCTTCTCTTTCGCGCCGGTGGAGACGCTGAGGATCGTGAGCATGAGCATGGCCGTCAGCACTACTTCTAGCACGAAGCTCTGGCTTGCGGTCCCGCTTGGCAGAGTGCTGCCGAGCAACTCATGCGTCGGAAACAAAAAGCGCAGCAGCCCACTGGCGAGCAGCGCACCGACACACTGCGCGGCGACGTAGCCTGGCAACCGTGCCCAGGTCAGCTTTCCTGACACCGCAAAGGCAAGACTGACCGCCGGATTGAACTGTGCACCACTGACATCGCCGAAGGTCTGGATCATGGCCATGACAACGAGACCAAAGGTGGCCGCGATCCCCATGTGTCCGATCGTGCCACCGCTGATATCGTTGATGACAATGGCTCCCGTGCCCGCAAAGACGAGGGCGAAGGTGCCGAGCAGTTCTGCAAGGTAGAGATTCATGGCGAATAGCAGGATGCCGGGAGCTATAAGCAGTGGGCTTCTGGCTTCCAGCACTTAGCAGCAGCCGGGACCACAACCACAGCCCGATGCGGCCGGTGCCGAGGCGGGCACGCCACACAATTCCTTCGCGAGGCAATCGGTGTGCTTGCTGGTGAGGTGCAGGATGACCGCGCCTGCGGTGACCTCGGCTCGTTCGACAGGATACTGCGAGAGGACCTCGTGCTCGTATTCGATCTCGACCGGCAGGTCCCCATTGGGCAGCAAAGGCGTCGCCTTATTCAAGATGGCTGCGAGCTTCCCGGAGGCGATGCGATGGTCGTCATCCGCCCCGACCCAGGCTTGCAGGTGGCATGTCTCGGTGTGGTGCAGGGCACCACCGCAGTCGATGAAGGACTTCTGCACGCGACCCACCTCCGTGATGTGGAAGGACACAGGACCCGCATCGCCCGAGGGCAGGGTGAATTGAAAGGCCTTGTTGGGGTGCTGCTGAAGCAGGGTTTTGAATTCGTTCAGGGTCATCAGGTTTAGCAGGTAAGGGTGGTGGATCGGCGCTTGCTCAGGGCGATGGGCCCTGGGCAGCAAAGTTTCTCGCGCTGAGCGAGGCGGGTCTCCGTCTTGCGGGCATCTCGGGCCAGCACGGGATCGGTGGCTGAGTCAGACTCGAAGTGCTTGAACAGGGCGCGCAGCAGTGGCTTCAGCTGCGGTCGCACTCGGTAGAACATCCACTTCCCCTGCCGCTCGCTCTCCAGCAAGCCAGCGCGCTGAATCACCTTCAACTGGCTAGAAAGGGTGGACTGCGGCAGCTTCAGGACGTCAGACAGCTCACACACGCATAGAGCCCGATCAAAGACGAGATGCACGATCCGCCAACGGGTCTCGTCGGCCAGGGCGTGGGTGAATTGAACGGCCTCTCGCATCGACGAACTTCGTATCGACTATTCACGATGCGTCAAAGCGAATCTCCACCTTCGACTTTCGCACCCCAGTTCCTCGCGATCAGCGCCTGCCACCGCGACGAGCGTAGCAGAAATCTTCACTTCCCACAGAACGTGGCGCTGATACGATGGTCCGACCTATCCGCCATGCGTCCGTCGTTCTCCATTTTCTGTGCGCTCAGTCTGGGACTGCTCCCCGTGGGCTGCTCAACCCCGTCGCCCACGCCAGCGAGCGGGGCACCTCAGGCTCAGGATGTCACGACCGCGAAGACTGACCCTGCGGCAGCCGTCGATGTCCGCTTGCTACTCAGCATGAGTTATGCAGAGGCGGCGACGATGGCGGCTCAGAAAATGGAGCTACCTTCTGGCATCAAGATCGCAGCCGACAAGATCGAGGTGCTCAAGACGAACGCGGCCGGCCCGATGAAAGTGCGGGCCACGGGCCATGTTTTTTTGCAAGTGACTGACACCCTGCCCTACACGGCGATGAGCCAAGAAGCCTTGGTCAACGGTAGCGACATCATCTTGCGCGGGCGGCCCGTGACCCAGCGCGGCGTCAGCCTTGTGGAAGGCGTGTCCGACGTGACCATGTTCTACCTGGTCGGCTCGCAGTTACGGGTCATCGGTCGGCATCAGATCAGTAATGTCACGCCACGCCCGCCTGCTGACAGCGGCCTGATCGGTTCCTTCGGCGAGCTCCCTTTGCCCTTTGCCGATGCGGGTCCCTGGAAGGCCGGTGCTAATCCCCTGCTCCCACCGCTGGATGACAGCGCCGTGCCCGAAGCTCTGCGGAATGAGTTGCGCAAGGCCGCTGAAGCTGAGGCCGTGCTTCAGCAGACCAAGAAGGGCGTGCCACCCGCCTTTCCTGAGGCGAAAAAGTCCGAGGCCAAGCCGTGAGTCGTAGGTTCTGAGCGTAACCGCCCGGAGCCCCCGACCGCGAGGAGGCAAACTTGCAGCCAGAAGGGATGAACATGCAACGCTTTCTCGACACCAAGCAGGGCACCGAGTATTTAAACACCCCCCCTGCTTTGCCTGTGCCGTCCCTCAAGAATCCCCCTCGCCCCCTCTGTGTGCGCCGTGACGGTGCGGCATTGGTCTTTGTGCTAGCGGCGCTGGCCCTCATTTCCTTCCTCGCACTGGCCGTCCTGACCCTCATCCGGTCCGAAGACCGAGGCTCCCGCACGGCGGCCGACCTGACCGAACTGCGCCTGATGGCCGAGATGCCGGAAAAGATGGTCATTTCGCAGATTCGCCGCGCCACCAGGGGCCTGGGCACGCGCTATACCTGGACCTCGCAGCCGGGGATGATCCGGGTTTTTGGGGATACCGCCACCAGTGGTGCCCGCCCTCAGGCGGAGGAACTCTACAAGCTCTACTCCGCACCCACAATGACCCTCGGCACAGGTGCTGACCCACTCACCGACGCCACAGAGTTCCAAAAGTGGACCTCCATGCCCGGCGTCTTCACGGATCTCAATGAACCCGTCCGCGTGCTGCCTGTGCGCGAGCAGGGGCAAGTGCAGCGCTACGACCAGCCGACCTTCGTCTTCCCCATTCTCGACCCTGGGGCGATTGATCTTTACGACGGGTTCAAGGTGGAGACCGGCAACTACGATCTGAACACCCAGAACCCCAGGCTACCCATGCCCGTCGCCTGGCTCTACGTGCTCAAGAATGGCCAGATCGCCTCTGGCACGGCGGGTGGCAAGGGAGTGGTCCGCGTGGATGACGCCTCTGAAGACAACCCGATCATCGGACGCATCGCCTTCTGGACCGATGACGAAAGCTGCAAGCTGAACCTGAACACCGCCACCGAGCCTGCGCCCTGGGAGGTGCCCCACACCCGCACCATAACGGACGAAGCCTACGCCCAGACCATTCCCGCCAAAGGCGAGTTCTACCGCATGTCCGGTCACCCCGCCTACACCTCGCTGGCTCCGGTTCTGCGGAAGTTCGGCACCAATTCCACCACCACCCCGGCCGAGCGCGAGCCGCAGGACACCTATGGGCCACAGGGCTCGGAATGGTGGCGGCATTTGCAGGACTATCATCGGTTGCTGCCCCGGACCCTCGACACTCGTTCGAAAGACGGCACCCAAGGCGGCACCACCTCCGCCACCGCTGAAGCCGCCCTCAAGCAAGAGCGCTTCTTTGGCACCGTGGACGAGTTCTTCTTCAACAGCGAGCGCGAGGCCAATGGCGAACTCAGCGGCGGGCTCCGCTTCACCCAAGACGACGTGCGCAAGTCCCGCTTCTTCCTGACCACCCACAGCCGCGCGCCAGAGCTGAACCCCTTCAACCGTCCGAAGATTAGCCTTTGGCCCGTGCAACAGAGCACCGGCCAGCGCAATGAAGTCGATGATGCCCTCGTCCGAGCTGGCACCCTGGCCAGTCACATCTACTTCTTCCAACGTGCGAGTGAGTGGACGAGCGCCACTTCGCCGGGGTCATCTCAACGCCAAGACGATGACGCTAAGTTACCCCGCAACGATGCATTGTTGGGCTACTTACTCGAACTATCGGAGAAGAACATTCCTGGTTTCGGCGGAAGCTTCTTTGAAAAACTCGGCGAGCAAAGCCGTGATCAACTCCTGACAGCCATGTTCGATAAGGTTCGATGGGGGGTGAACCCAGCAACGCCGTTTGATCAAACTATCAAGGCTCCATTGGACGAATACCGCTATCTCGGGCCAAGCAATCCGGCATCAACAGACGGATATGAAAACTCCTGGGGAGCAGTGCCTTCACGAATTGAAGATATTGGGGAAGAACTGCCAATCGCTCTAGTCGATGAATTGAAGAAACATGGCTTCGATGGTCCAACTCGGCTCGCCAAAGGATTTGGTCGTTTCCCGACAATTACTGAGGTGGCTGTGGTCTTTGCTGCTACCAAAGCGAATCCGCCCGTTGATGGCGTCACGCCCACAGCCCCAGGTTTCCATGATGAGACGACCGAAATCGCAGCCTTTATCGTTGTCGAACCTTTCGTAGTTGCTGCCGGCGTGCCTTCTTTATCACCAGCCTATGAGTATCGCATTCGACACCTGGATCAGTTCAAAATTGAAGAGTTGGAAGATGCGGATTCGCTCAAGCTGCCTGCGAGCGTTTCCAGCCGGGTCACTTATCCGCCTAATGGCGGGTTGAAATGGAGCGGCGGAAACTCACCCTATGTCGGCTTTTCTGGGCAGTTTCTGACAGCGTCAGGAGCACCCCGAGCTTTAGGTGTCGCGGATTCCGACAATCAATTTGCCTTTGTGTCCAGTGGCTCTTGCAAGCTTGAAGCAACCAAAGGCAAAGCTGGCCAGAAACTAAAGTTCAGTGGAGGCACATTGCAGATTGAGATTCATGACTTGCGCGACCCTGCCGAGAAGAGCCTCGTTCAGGTGATGGATGTGGAGTTCCCCGCAGCCGACATACCAGTGCCACTCCTGGCCCTGAGCAACAGTGCAGCCAACGGAGAGCCTCTGGCTGACCAGTTAACCATTCGTTTTACACCAGCCCCGGGTGAAGGAGACAGCGCAGCGCGGCTCAATCACCTATTTTATCGGGGCGATGTGATCCGATCCATGAGTCTCCAGACACCGCTTTCTCATGGCGATGCCCGAATCGCCAGTGGTAGAGTCTATTTGAACAAAGACTGGTTTGGCAAAAGCCACTTCTACGACCCTCCAATCCCGCCTCCGCCTGGGTTTGGGACAAATCCTGATGACGGCTTTTATGGGCACTCTCTGCGTGACGGCAATTATCCTGCATCTATGCAGCTTGGCATCTGGTCGGGCGATGCAGAGATGCCGGCTTTCGACCAACCGATACCTCCTCTCAATCGAGTGACCGGGTATTTGGCCGAAGGAAACAACGGAAGACAGGGCAAAGTCTTGGAGCACCTGCCAGCCCCTGGCCCAGCAGTGCCGCCAAACACCATAGCGCTCAATGGTGACAATGGCCCTGCTGATTTCGACAATGGCCCCGGCATTATTGAAGATGGCCCACTCGTTGGTGTGCCCGACTTCAATAACGCCTTCAATCAATCGACCGCGCTGCCAAACACAGGTTCTACAACATCTAGCTGGTTTGACCGTGGTGGCCTATTTGCTGACGATAACGGAGTGACTTACATGCCTTGGCGCCAGGCCTCATCAGCGTTTATTTTTGGTTCGCTTCCAACCGGCGTTTACGGCCATGCGGATAATCCTGCTCCGCGGCCTTGGCAGACTTTATTGCTTTGCCCCAACCCTCGTGCAAGACGCACGGCGCCTAACAGTTCAGAAGGGCCGGATTGGAAGGCCTCAATAGTTGATATTCAAAGAGACCATTTTGGCTTCAAATCACCCCGCGATCACCTGTGGCTGGAGTTCTTCCACCTGCCCGCAATCGCGCCCGACGGCTTTGGCGACGCGGTGTCCACCGAAGGCAAGGTCAACATGAACTACCAAATGATGCCTTTCACCTGGATCAAGCGAGCCACCGCCATGCACGGTGCCCTTCATGGCGTACGGCTCACCGCCATTCCCTCATCCGCCGTGGGCATAAACAGCGGCGACGAGCACTACAAGAAGCCGGATGGCACCGCTTCAGGATTGCAGTTCCGTTACGCAGTAGATGCCGATAAAAGTTTGCTCGCCTTCGACCAGCAACGTTTTGATGCAGGGGATGTCTTCCGCTCCCCATCTGAAATCTGCGACATGTGGTTGGTTCCGAAGCGACTAGAAGCTCATGATTATGAACTGGGCAATGTGAAGCCTGCAAATCCTGATGTTTTATCTAGCTACGCAAGCATGCTCGACTGGTGGGAAGGCCCCGACAAGGCGGACCCCACCGATGGCTTCGAGGCCACGGGCGACAACCTGCGCGAGGCTCCGTATGCGCAGCTTTATCCGCGCCTGTGCACGAAATCGAACGTGTTCACGGTGCACTACCGCGTGCAGTTGCTGAAGAAATCTCGCAGCACCAAGCCGGGCGAGTGGGACGAGACGCGCGACACGGTGGCGGCGGAGCATCGCGGCCAGACCACCCTGGAGCGCTACCTGGACCTGAACAAGAAGACCATCCCCGAGAAGACCATCCCCGACTTCGCCAATCCGGATAAATTCGATCCCGATAAAGCCCTGGATGACTATTACAACATCCGCGTCGTCAACCGGAGGGACTTCAAGCCGTGAGAATCGTTAATGGG
>Ga0247831_1005518_pt1 | contig 15724 bp, 22 predicted proteins | sample LaCruzMarch2015__9_FD_192406 | JGI IMG/M metagenome (GOLD analysis project Ga0247831, IMG submission 192406) | Freshwater microbial communities from meromictic Lake La Cruz, Castile-La Mancha, Spain - LaCruzMarch2015_1m | ecosystem: Environmental > Aquatic > Freshwater > Lake | place: Spain... | reverse complement strand
TTCTTTTAAGAAATTTTGTATGTTCTGAGACCTTAAATTCATAGCGTAGAGACCGCATTCTGAATATTTGCCTTTTCTTCCTAGATAACACAGTTCACTATCTGCGGGAATCATCCTGTGTAGGTCCTCTACAGTGACAGGACTGTGGCATATGGTATCAGCATCCATCCATATTAATATATCTGCATCAGTTTCTCGAGCACAATGAAAAATCGCATAGACTTTATGTGCGAATCTCACAGCATGCCATTTAAATCCCTTGCCTGAGTCTTTTCTTTTTGATCTTATAGGGTCTGCCGAAACATCACCATTGGCCTTGGGAACATTTTGCCAACGTTCTTTGAATGTCATGAGTTCTGGAATTTCTTCTAACCTTTTTAATGTAACATGATCATGATCACTAATAGCAGGATTACACGATTCAGGATAGATATGTAATTTCACCTCAGCAGGCCAATTTTTGCAGAACGTATTGATCATTCTTTGACCATATTTTTTAAGACCTTCTTCGTGAAAGGTTGTAACTACTGCTATTTTCATTTTATCTTTTCCCATACGTGATAAATTTCTTGATTACTTGTACATCCCCAGCCTGTTTGATAAAAAATTCTAGATAAATGAATATTTTTATAGTCATTACCTTCCACGAACACTGTTGATTTGTTTCGATTCCAGCATGATTCTAAATGTTCAAGTTTATCAATTTTATTTAGGTCGACAAATATACCACCAATTTGAGTAAGTGAATGTAGAGTGTCAAAATTTTCTTTATATATCAAATTTCTTGCCTTTACCGACGGTGGTACATCATCTATCACAAATACATTGATGTAGATCTCCAGCAGTTGATCAAGATTTCCGAACGCCGTACCTACAACCAAGGCGTTTTCTGTATACCCGGATAATTTTTTTAGTCTTTTTGCGAACTTGGCCATAATATCATTAAATACACAGTTATTTATTATATTAGATGCGCTTCAAATTATATCGCCAATACGGTGCACTGAACAGCCAACCAATCTTTGATGCGTTTGCACAAGGAGCGCAGTCTCTTGGTCACAACATAGTCGACGATCACGAAGATGTTGCGGTGATTTGGTCAGTGTTATGGTCTGGTCGGATGAGTCGTAACCGTGAAATATACTATCAGTGTAAGAATAGCAAAAAACCGGTAATCATTATCGAAGTAGGCAATCTACACAGAAATCACACTTGGCGAATTTCGCTGAATCATATCAATAATCTCGGAGAATTTGCCAACAACTCGGATCTCGATGCTGATCGACCAAAAAAATTAGGTATTGATCTGAGAGATAGAAGATCTGATCAACGGCCAGACATACTCATAGCGTGTCAACACAGTCACAGCCTTCAATGGGAAGGTATGCCTCCGATGAAAATCTGGGTTGAAAACATTGTGAAACAGATACAGGCCAAATCTCAACGAAAAATCATAGTGAGACCACATCCTAGATCATTGTTCGGTATAGATATACCAGGTGTGACCTTAGAACGTCCTCGATTGATATCGGGCAGTTATGACGATTTTGATATTTTCTACAATTATCACTGTGTGATCAATCACAACAGCGGGCCTGCTGTTCAGGCTGCTATACAAGGCGTACCTGTGATGTGCGACTCTACTAGTTTGGCCTCGAATTTGTCTATCACCTGGGATCAAATAGAAACTCCAGTCATGCCAAATAGAGATGAATGGTTTTTGAGTCTATGTCACACTGAATGGACCGTGAATGAAATCAGCCGGGGTATTCCATTGGCCAGATTGATATCAAAAATCACTTGACTTCCTGGTTACAACAACGTATACTAGTGTAATGTCATCATCATTATTCGCAGAAGATATATTTCAGCTGTTTTTTCAACTGGTAGATTCTGGTCAAGTAACAGTGCAGCATCAGGATCATCCTCCTGTGGTAAGTTTTTATACAAAACTATTACAGCAAGAACCTCTGACGAAAAATCAAGCTGACTATGTGGTAAAAATTCTAGAAAAATATCAACATGCGGCCACGATAGCTGGATTAGATTATTCAAGTTCTGTGAAAGATTTCCAATGGAAGCAACCGTTCCGTATACTGGACCTTACTAAACGAATCTATGTAGAACGAGCTGCTGCCGGCCAACTCGAGGTCTGTGTAAAATTCCCCTATCAGCTGAAAAAAGAGTTTGATGACCAGATAAATTCATATCAACTCACCAGCATCAGATCCAATAACTGGGATGCAGATCAAAAACTACGTCGGCTGAATCTCTATGATTTCAATCTCATAGCACTGTACGAATTTGCTAATCGAAACAATTTTGAAATAGATGATACCTTTATAAATGTGTTGGCAGATGTAGAAGAAATCTGGCAAAATCAAGAAGAAATTTTACCGGTGTCGGATATCATCAATGGCAGAGTGCAACTGATAAATGCTACTTCTGAAGCCGAACAATGGTTCAATCTTCACTGTGTGGGCGAGACTGATAAAGATTTACTTAGAGCCAAGCACATGGGATATTCGTATCGTGGACAACCTAAAAATATCAATGAAAAAATAGCTGCTCACGCAGAAAACAGTTTTTGGATCAGGTCTAACGATAAGTTTTTTGACCTATATAAAAATATCACAGGCAAGGCAGCAGTGATGTTAGATCGAACCGGAGACACACTGACCTGGTTACAGAAGTTTGTGGCAGATGCTGATGCGCAAGATGTCAATAGAGATGAAATCAAGGTGTGTTTTAGAGACAGCAAGGATCAAGACACTGGTATCAATGAGTGGATTAAGTTAGCAGGCGTTGGCGGCAAAGTAGAGTCAGGTAGATTATTGATATTTGAATCGAGACCGGCTAAATGGTTGTTTAAAGACCTAGATGATGTTACACTGTTAGTAACAAACAATGTGTTTCCTCCTACTAATGTCATGACTAGAGATTGGTTTAACAGCCATCCTTGCGTGATATATCTTGGAGATATTAAACCATCAGAAACCAAAGGACAAAAAATTGTCGAGCTGTAAACTGATCATCCGAGATGAAGTCAATATAAAATTTGAAGGCCTCAGCGTAGAGACTCGTCGCAAGATCGTGAACAAACTAAAATACGATCTTCCCTACGCTCGACACATGCCTGCATATAAACTGGGACGTTGGGATGGCACCAAGACCTATTTTGGTATAGGAGGCACTGGATATCTTGCACACCTAGATGTGATACTGCCCATCATCGAAGATTCAGGCTATGAGTTAGATATCGAAGATCTGAGATCGCCGCATAAATTTTCATTCCATCCGGTATCGGAAACCTATTGGTCCGATCAAGGTAAGACATGGCCGCAAGGACACATTGAAGCAGGAACCCCTATAGTACTGCGTGATTATCAATACGATGTCATCAACAAGTTTTTAGAAAATCCGCAGGCTCTGCAAGAAGTAGCCACAGGAGCGGGCAAGACCATAACCACAGCTACACTGAGTCATTTATGTGAACCTTATGGTCGCACCATGATCATCGTACCTAACAAAAGTCTAGTAGTACAGACCGAAGAAGACTATCGAAATCTCGGACTAGACGTTGGCGTATATTTCGGTGATAGAAAAGAATTGGGGCGGACCCACACTATCTGTACCTGGCAAAGTCTCAACATCTTGGACAAGAAAAGTCACGACGAAGCCACACTGACTCTGGCAGAATTCTGCGAAGATGTGGTAGCTGTGATCGTAGACGAAGTACATCAGGCCAAGGCCGAAGTGCTGACTAAACTGCTGACACAGAATTTTAAAAACTGTGCTATACGTTGGGGACTCACAGGAACAGTGCCTAAAGAAGCCTGGGAGTATCAGGGCATACTGGCCAGTATCGGTCCAGTGATCAATCAAGTGAGTGCGCATGACCTACAGAACAAAGGTGTACTAGCGCAATTAAACATCAATGTATTACAGACCACGGATGTCGAGGTGTTTACATCCTTCCAAGATGAATACACGTTTCTGGTCACAGACGATAGAAGGTTGGAGTGGATTGCTGATAAAATTACTAGCATATCTGCTGCTGGTAACACCCTGGTGTTGATCAATAGAATTGACACAGGAAATAAATTAATCGCACTAATACCTCAAGCAGTGTTTGTCAATGGCGGTATGAAACTAGACGACCGCAAGGAAGAGTATGATGAAATTAAAACAAGTGATGGCAAGATTATTGTGGCGACTTATGGTGTGGCCGCTGTGGGTATTAATATTCCAAGGATTTTTAATCTGGTTCTTCTTGAGCCCGGAAAGAGCTTTGTCCGCGTTATACAAAGCATTGGGAGAGGCATTAGACGAGCAGAAGACAAAGATCACGTAGAAATTTGGGACATAACCAGTACCTGCAAGTATGCCAAACGACATCTCACAGAACGAAAGAAGTATTACAAAGAGGCCAAGTACCCCTTTACAGTAACCAAGGTAAACATATGAAAATTTTAACACTAAACAACAGATCATTTGATCTCAACGAACTACCGGATGAAGTGGATGAAGACACTAGATTTTCAGTGCTAGACAATTCAAATCCTCAAGAACCAGATTTCTTTTTTATGCCTTTGATTTTTCTGGAATCGTTTAATTCGCCAGCAATACTGCTGCGTATAGGCGGACACGAGGTGCAGATGCCCCTAGATTGGTGTATGGTAGTAGGTGATAAAGAATGTGGCCTAGATCCAGAAGTGTTGCCCTTGACCAGCATCAATGAACGAGGATTTGATGCACTAGTTTTCAATCCCATCAAAGGCTTCAAGACAGATTTTTTACCCATAGAAATCATAAACATCTTCCAAGATGTACGCTGGTATTTTCCTAAAATGAAAAACGGGCAATTACTGACTGTGCCATTGCATGACGACCCAAATCCTCCCTGTGTGTTTTTTGTCAAGGAAGTCAGCAGGCAGAGTGAAGTTGTACAATTACATAAATTAGTTTGAAATAAATACTCAGTTAATTTTAAAGGGGATAGTATGAAAGCAGGCAAAGTGAAATTATTGACATAAGTAAAATACTATGATTAAAGAATTCTATATCACCGGTGACGACTTTATTAATTTGCAAAGTGAACTAGATTCGTTTTATAAGTTAGATTTATTATATGCAAATCCTTTTGACGAGAAAAGTAAACAAGACGGAATTCCTATTAAGATTCCAAAAGTTGCGGTAAGTCATGGTGACATGCGTATAAACATTATAGATCAACACAATTTAAAAGTTTTGCCAGATATAGTTTTTAAAAAATTAAAAGAATACTCAACAGATACAAATTACAAAATTATTAATTGTTGGGCCACCGATATGAAAGTTGGATCTGAAGGATTACTACACCATCATATACCAACAGAGATATCTGGAGTATATTATTACGATGTTGATGAAACAGATTCTCAAATAGAATTTTTAATACATAACGAACTGAAACAATTTAGTTCAAAGACTGGAAAAATGATGATGTGGCCCGCAAACACCAAACATAGAATTCCGTTTAAAACAAAAGAATGTGCTCGGCGATCAGTGTCATTCAATTTAGTTAAACTAGGAGTATTTCTATGAAACTTGGAATCATAGGATCCGGAACTGCCAGTGGCATTTGTATATTATCTATTTTAAATATTATAAAAAACGAGTATGCCGACCTAGAAAATTTAAGTATTACCTGTATTCATGATCCAAATAAACCTACGGCTCAAGTAGGCGAAAGCACTAGTGGATTGGTCTATGATATAATGCGAAATGTGTTAGATGTCGACTTTAATGAGGAGCTTGATATCTATAATGGAACATTGAGATATTACACTCGATACAATTGGGACGAAGCAAGTGGTAACGACTTTTCTGTTTTTTATCATACGCCAGGTATCCATCTTAACAGTGAAAAATGGGGTAGTTACGTTTTTGAAAAACTTAAAATTAAATACAACAATTTTACAGAAATACATGACGAAGTAATTTCAATAAGTCAACAAGATGCTAGTGCATCAGCGCAAGGTAAATTAAATTTGTATACTTTTGATTTTCTAATTGATTGTAGAGGAACTCCTAGTAGTGACGAATTAACCAGTGACGAATTTGTTACAGATGTATTTGAAACTGTAAATTCCGTAATTTTATTTCCAGATTTTAAAAATTACGAAGAAGTTTTTACTAGTGCATATGTTCACAAAAACGGATGGATGTTTGGGGTTCCGTTAGATCATAGGAAAGCATTTGGATATCTATATAATAACAAAATAACTTCTTATGATGACGCCGTTGAGCACTTTAGTAAGATAAAAAATATTGATGCAAGCAAATTAAGAAATTTTTCGTGGAAACAATATCATAAAAAGAAAGCAATGGATGGTAGAATATTATCCATGGGTAATAGATTATACTTGTATGAGCCACAACAAGCAATACCATTGCACTACTATGTATTACTTACAAATACCTTTATAGGCGGTTTGGCACGAAATGTTGCTGTTGATAAATTAAATCAGGGAGTAAATGCGTTTAATGATTTCATGTTAGAAAATATTAGAAATCTATTAGCGTTTTCATATTCTGGAAAAAATAATATAGACAGTAAATTTTGGATTGACTTACGTGCAAGGTCAATTCAACTATTACAACAATCTGCCACCTGGCAAAAGTGGCTTGACGAAATAGAGCAAAAGAAAGAAATCTTAGGGTATGCTCCGACTGACTCTTCTATGATGCGAACATACACGAAAGGGTTCGGAGTAGATTTAAACGAAACAAGGAAAAAAATATGAAACAAGGTAAGGTATGGGGACAAACCGAGCTACTAGAAGCTAACGGTGTTTTAGAATTTCATCGCATTGAGGCCAAAGCTGGTGGTGTGTGTTCCAAGCATAAACATAAATTTAAATGGAATGGATTCTTTGTTGAATCTGGCGAAATGATTATCCGTGTATGGAAAAATAATTATGATCTCGTAGATGAGACCGTTCTTAAAGCAGGTGAATATACAAAGGTTGCACCTGGTGAATATCACCAATTTGAAGCAATCACTGATTGTGTGGCTTTTGAATTATATTGGGCAGAATTTGACCACGACGACATTGCACGTGAATCTGTTGGATACTCAAAATGAAGGCGGTAATATATCACGCAGATTCACCGAAGTTAGTAAACAAAATACCTGCAGGTATGTACAAAAAACTTACATTAGATTTAAAAAAAAATTTAAATCAATTTGGTATACCGTTAATTCATTTAACTTTAAATGGATTTGAAGGATGGGGCGATGAAAACTTTTTTTTTAATGGCGATCCTGAAAACATAATTTTAAATAGAGAAAAAACTTTTGTTGAATTTTTAAAAAATGCACAGCAAGAAGAACATTACTGGTTTATTGAACCAGATACTAGATTAATGAATATATTTCCTGACCTAGACTGTGATTTGGCGTTACTCTATAGAAATGATCCTATTCATATTTCTCCTGCTTGGCGATTAGCAAAAAAAACAGCCTTACCATTTTTTGAAGAAATTTTAGAATGTTTTAATTATGATTATAAAGATTGGCACGGCGATAGTTGGGCTTTTTGCACAGTGTGGGAAAAAATGAATAAACCAGGAATAGATAAATTGCACTACAACGGCATGGATATTGAATTAAGAGATATTAAAGATTATGGCAAAAGAAGATCAAGATATTCTACACAATGGAAGGGACAGAGTAAAATGAAATTGCTAGGAGACATATGAAAGTAGGTATAATCGGATACGGTTGGATTGGAAAAGCAACTAAAAAATTATTTCCTGATGCACAGATATATGACAAATATATCGAAGAATACAATAGGCCTTTAGAAAATTGTGATATTGCATTCCTTGCCGTGCCTACTCCTTGGACCGGCGGCCCCGAGTTGGATTGCAGCGCAGTAGAAGACGCTATCGCTAGTTGCGGCTGCAATTTTATTGTTATACGATCAGCTACTCAACCCGGATTTGCCGATAAGATGGTTAAAAAATATGGCAAGAAAATTGTGGTGCAGCCAGAGTACTTAGGAGAAACTCCCAATCATCCATTTTTGCAAATGGATAGTCGACAATTTATGGTCATCGGAGGTGATCCCAAAGATCGTAGACATGTGATAGAGTGTTATCAGAAAGCCTACAACGCCAATGTTCGAATTAGACAAGTTACCAGATTAGAAGCTGAAGTAATCAAGTTCAGCGAAAATCGTGCAATTTTTTATAAAGTTATTCAGTGCCAAGAATTATACGATGCCTGTGAAGCCGCAGGGGTTGATTATTATACAATACGGGAAGCAGTCTACGGCGATGATCCAAGAATGAATCTGTGGTGGACATTTGTATTTCCTGATAATCGAGGAGCTAATAGCAAATGTATTCCTAAAGATATATATGCTTGGTGTGCCTGGGCCGAAAGTGTTGGAATAGATCCTATGGCAACAAAGAGTTTATTGGAATATAACGAAATATTAATTAAAGGAGACGGCAATGCCTGATGAAAACGGATTTGTAAGTTTAGATGAATTTAAACAATATTTGAGTAACATGACTTCTGATGGAGTACAGGTGAGGGAAGATGGTGAATTTTCTTTTGGATTTAACTGGTTAGATTATGTTAAAAATAGAATGAATGAAGAAATTATCGGTCTTCATCAAACTAATCTTAAGGAATTGTATGATAGGATTGACGTAGATTTAAGAGGCAAATCAGTACTCGATATAGGATGCGGATCTGGTCTTTCGTCTTTATCCTTTGCAAGATTAGGCTGTTCTAAAATTACAAGTCTAGATATAGATAACTTTTCTGTACAGGCAACTCAATATACAAAAGAAAACTTTTGGAAAGGTAGCAAAGTCGATTGGACCGTACATCAACGTAATATATTTGATTTGGATGATTCGATTGCACCAGCCAGTTCGCACGATATCGTGTATTCTTGGGGGGTGTTACATCATACCGGTAGTATGTGGGATGCTATTCGAAAAAGTGTTACTACTGTTAAGCCCGGCGGATTATTTCATGTTGCTCTGTACCGAAGCAGTTTAAAATTGCCAAAACAGTTGGATGAAAAATATCGATTCAAATTTGCAGATAGTAAAACTAAAGTAGATATGCTATATGATCGCTGCGGTCAAAAGATCTTTAACGTAAAGAAAGGAAGAGGAATGAATAAATTTCACGATTCTCTTGATTGGTTAGGAGGTCTTCCTTATGAAGTTTGTGATCCCGAAGTATTATTTGGTTGGTTAAAAGACAAATACGGATTTGAGGTGTTATACTTTCAAGATCGAAACGGTGGTGGAAATTTTACAGGAATACTTAAAAAAGGAAATTGAAATGAAATTAACGGTCATATTAGACGAAAGCCTGCCCCACTTAGGAGGGAATTCAGCAGAATGTAACCCAAATACATTTAGTCCTGATTCGTGGTCATATGTTATTAACAAATATGGTATAAAATCTGTGTTAGATGTTGGTAGCGGATACGGTCATGCAGCTAAGTGGTTTGCAGAACAAGGTTTAAAGTCAATAGCTATAGAAGGATTACAGAAAAACGTAGACAATGCTATCTATCCAACAACTAAAGTCGATCTAACAGAAAGCAGTTACAATACAGAAGTAGACATGGTACATTGTGTTGAAGTGGTAGAGCATGTAGATGCAAAATATGTTCATAACGTTTTAGACACACTTTGCAATGGAAAATATATTTTCATGACACACGGCCAACCAGGACAGAGAGGTCACCATCACGTTAATAATCAACCAACTTCGTATTGGATCGAACATCTTGCAGCCAAAGGATACAAGCATCTAGAGCAAGATAGTGTTGAAATTAAAAAATTGTCAGGTACAGGCAAACACATTAGAGAAACGGGTATGTTATTCGTTAAGGTATAATTGGATTAAGAGTATGTGCGGGTTCGGTGTAACAAATAAAATAGGGATTACAACTTCTAACAAATTTTGTCAGAGGCGCGGTCCCGATCTAACCAATGTACGTACAATACACGGGATTGAATTCTTACATAATTTATTACATATCACCGGATCGATGGTTTCACAACCATTAATAAAAGATGATGTAGTAACTGTTTTCAACGGAGAAATATACAATTACAAATCGTTTGGCAATTACAATAGTGATGGAGAATGTATAATTGATGTTTACAAAACCTATGGTGATCGATTTGCAGAAAAACTAGATGGCGAATTTGCAATCTGCCTAATTGATTTTAAAAATCAAAAATTAATAATCGCCAATGATGTATTTGCTTGTAAACCGTTATGGTATGAGTTTAAAGAAAAAGAATTTTGTGTAGGATCCTACAACAGCCAATTAACAGGTTTGGGATTTGTCCAAGGAAAAAAATTAAAGGCAAATACGACAGAAGTATACAACTTAAAAACGTTATCATTAACAAATAGATTAGAAAATGTTAAGTTTGATCTAAATCAACACAAGACTAGTTTTGATAGTTGGATTGAAGCATTTGGTAAAAGCATTTCTAAAAGAATTGCCAACACAGAGTACGGTATGTTTTGTGGGATGAGTTCAGGATACGATAGCGGTGCAATTGCCTGTGAACTTGAAAAACAACGAGCCAAGTTTAAAGCATATTCGATTGTTAATAACGAAAATATAGATATACTAACATCTAGATTAAAGAAAATTTCAATCACCGAAGCGTTTGAATTAGGTGGTGAGGAATTTCAAGTTTGGAAATCAGAGCTAAGAAACAACTGTGAAAATTTTGGCTACAACGATCACCTAATGAGCTATGATATCAAGAAAGATCAGGCTTCTATGGGATTGTCTGCAATATGTAGCAGGGCAAGAAAAGAGGGCCGTAGAATTTATTTTAGCGGCCAAGGCGCAGATGAGATTATCAGTGACTATGGGTTTGGTGGAACAAAAATATATAAACATAGTTCTTTTGGCGGAAAGTTTCCGCAGGATTTAAAAGGATTTTTTCCTTGGCATAGTTTTTGGGATGGAACACAAGTTCAGTATCTAAACAAAGAAGAATATGTTGCCGGCCATTTTGGAATAGAAACACGTTATCCTTTTTTAGACAAAGCATTGGTACAAGAATTTCTATGGCTGACCGCTGATCTTAAAAATAGCAAATACAAAAGCTGTCTTGACGAATATCTTAAAGTAAATGGCTTTCCATATCAGCCCGCAGAAAAAAGAGGCTTTCACGTTGTGGACAAAGGAAAAAAGGTAAGAACCGTATGAGTAAAATTACAGTAGTACTAGCAGGCGATAAAAATTATAAAGCCTATGTTGAGAAAGGAAAGCAAACAACTGAAGCATTGGGGTATACCGTCAGTGTTTATGATCTCGGGGGTCTTGGGTTCGGAACGCCGTTCACCGGAAGAGTTACTGATGAACCTAATGCTAAGATACCGTGTAAGCCACGAATAATTTTAGAAGAACTTAAAAAAACCAACGACGGAGATTATGTTGTGTGGTTAGATGCAGATGCAATAATTCAACAACGTATCGACGAAATCAAAGATGATTACGATATTGCTGTCACTGTTAGAGCTCCTAAGTCGGCAGAGCATTCATTGCCAATAAATGCAGGAATTGTTTTTATAAAGAAAACGCCAGCTGCAATAAAATTTGTAAATGAATGGATGGTCCTTGCCGAACAAGGTGTCAGCGATCAACCGCCGCTGAATAAACTGTGTGCCGTTAATAGTAAAGATAGAGACACTACTGTAGAAAGAGATAGTGTGAAAATCAAAGTTTATAGGTGCGAAATTTATAATAATTTTTATAAACAAGGAAAGTTAATTAATGGTATTAATTCGGAAAGTGTAAAAATTGTACACTACAAAACTAAACTTAGACACCTATATCCATTGGAGAAAAAATGAAAATTTTAATTACAGGTAATTCCGGATATATCGGTTCCCATTTGACTAAGTTGTTAAGCAAGCGAACGGACTTAGAATTGTACGGTCTAGATAGGAATGCTCCACAACTACCAGTTAAAGAACATTCTCGAAACAACATCACTATGCCTGGGTATTTTCTATGGCAAAAAGATTTTGAATTTGATTGTGTAATTCACTTAGCAGCAGAAGTAGCAGTTGGCCGTAGTGTAAAAAATCCCATAGTATATTATCAAACAAATACCCTAGGCACATTACGAGTTCTACAAGATTTAAAATGCAAACGATTTATACATGCTAGTACAGGTTCAGCAGGTCCGATGAATAATCCCTATGGCATTAGTAAGCGAGCTGCTGAACAAATTGTAGATCAATACTGCGCAGAAAACAATATTCCGTTTACTACATTTAGATTTTATAATGTAACCGGATCTGATGGTACAAAACCCACTAATCCAGACGGACTTATGTGGAATTTAATGAATGCAGAAAAGACTGGAGTGTTTAACTTATTCGGTGACGACTATAATACTGAAGATGGATCTGCGGTACGCGACTATACCCATGTCAATGAAATTTGTCATGCCTTAGAACAAGCAATTGATCGTTCAACAAATCAAATAGAAAATCTTGGACACGGAGTAGGTACAACTGTTAAGCAAATGATTAGTTTATATAAGAAAATTAATCAATGTGACTTTAATGTTAACATATGTCCTAGAAGAGAAGGTGATTTAGAGCGGAGTGTGCTTGACAATCCATCACCTTTTATGCAAAAATTGTACACAATGGAAGAATTGTTAAAGGTCTAATAATGGGCTCATTAACTCCGGGTGCATCCTATATCTATGAACGTAACGGCGAAGAAATCTACGCCAGAGAAGCGGGTAAGACTGAACGAATCATGATCGGTTATCAATACGAAAATAAAGTAGATCCAAGAACCAACGACGGCCGTCCGTTACATGAACATCTCAAAGAGGATAAACTTTGGGGAGAAATCCGTCGTGCAGCAAAAACCAACAAGGCCTTGCAATCTGTTCTAGATCGTGCTATACTTGTATATCATTTAAGCAAAGACCATGGCAAAGAATAAACACGTAGACCTATTCAAAGATATGATTCCTGCAGTAGATATGGGAGTTAAAGAACTTTGGGACGCAGTCACTGACGACGGCCGTAAAGAAATCAAAGGTGACTTCTGGAATCTCAATCGTTATATCAGTTCGGTTAAATCTTCAAGCACAGAACTGCAAGAACACTATCTACTCACAGTCAATGAATACTACAATAAGCATTGGGCAGACATACAACAGCATCCGCAGTTGGTATGGCAGACTCTGTGCCTCTGCAGCCACGAATCTAAGAAAGCACACTTCCACGAATGGATTCCTTTGAAAACACGTAAGAACAAAAAGGAAGAATTCATTGCAGAACATTTTCCTAACATGAAGCGAGCAGACATTGAAACACTGGCAGAACTCACCACAGATCAAGAAATCAAACAGTACTGTGAGAACCTTGGTTGGGACAAAAAGCAGATCCATGGACTTAAACTTTAAGTGCGAATATTGCAGTAAACTATTTGCCAAGGAAAAGACTCTGTTTGTGCATGTCTGCGAACAGAAACGTCGTCATCTCGGACAGAATGAACGACATGTACAGATGGGATTGATCACCTTTCAACGATTTTACGATCTCACACAGAAATCCAAAGGCACTAAGACCTTTGACGAATTTGCTGCCAGCCCGTACTATACTGCATTCGTGAAGTTTGGAAGTTTCATGATCAATACTGCACCTATCTATCCTGAACGATTCATTGACTTTGTGATCAAGAGCGGAGTCAAGTTGGATCATTGGTGTCGCGATGAGTTATATGATTCCTACATCAGCGAGTTAATCAAGATAGAACCAGCAGACGGAGCTATACAAAGAACCATACAGAACATGATGGCCTGGAGTGAAAAGAATACTAGTGCTTGGGAACATTATTTTGCCTATGTGAATCTCAACCGTGCCACACATGATATCAAGGAGGGATTGATCTCTCCTTGGATACTGTTAAATACTCGAGAAGGCAAGACTATGCTGCAAAAAATGAATGACGAACAGCTAGCCATAATTGGTCCAGTAATCGATCCGCAGTTCTGGTTACGTAGATTTAAAGAATTGCCTGCAGACCTAGAGCTAGTGCGAGATGTTGTTAAGGAGGCTAAGATACTGTAATGCCAAAAAAACTCAAGGTAGAAGAAATTCCGGAAGAACTAGCTGAGAATGAAACTTTTATTTCAGACGAAGATATTGACATAGAGGTGATGTGTACCAGTGATGAAGAAGAGCCTACTGTTTATGTTAAGTTTACCAATTTTGCAGATGTAGAAGATGCAGAAGCTTACGCAGAATTTCTCGCAGAAACGCTGCCACTTTTATTGTTTGAAACCACAAGGATGCATTGATGACTAGAACTTTAAAAAACGGAGAACAAGTTGAGGAACTAGAAATTCCGGTGAGTCTCACTATTAGAACCAAGTGCCCACAAAAATACATGCTGATTGATCAAGAGACCGGCGAGGTATATACACCGTATGAAACTCCAGGTTCTAGTCAGTGGCGTAAAATCGCACAGGGTGATCTAGAATTTATTTGGAACTAACATGCCTGACATTGACATAGACTTCGTTGATAGAGATTCTGCACTTGATCTGTTTCGGCACATCAAGGCCAGTCGTGTAGATGGCGGTCAATTGGTCAAACACAACACCGGCGTGTATTTTCACGCAGTGCCAGTAAATGCTGAGGTCAATGTCTGTGCTGTGCCCTATGATCAAGCAGAAACGCAAGGATACTTTAAGATAGATTTTTTAAATGTTGGTATCTACAAAGGTGTTCGCGATGAAGCGCATCTAGTGGAGTTAATGAATCAGGAGCCTCTATGGGATCTACTTCAACAACAAGAGTTCGTCGATCTGTTATTTCATTTGAATGGCCATGGTGCAATTCTGAAACAATGTTGCCCTATTTCCGTGGAACAATTAGCTGCGGTCCTTGCCATGATACGGCCAGCCAAGAGGCATTTGATTGGCCGGACCTGGACGGAGATAATGAAAGAAGTTTGGACAAAACCAGAGACTGACGAATACTACTTTAAGAAAAGCCACGCTACTGCCTATGCTGTGGCTATCGTGGTGCAGATGAATTTAATTTGTGAAAGCATCAGCTACGGATTCACGTAGATATTTTTCTAACCAAGGTGATTGATTTACGTTTCACACGTTTGACTATGATGTTATTGAGACTGGTACAGGGGCCAAATAGTATCTTGACATCCTTGGTAGAAAAGGTCTTAACCACATAACGAAAAATAACCAGTTCTTTAGATAGAAATATATTGATAGGAATCTGCCTGTTTGACTCCCACCACCATGTTTCGCCTAATTCTAAAAACTGCTGTTTTTCTAAATCTGTACGAAGACTACTGTAATCGTAGATACTAGTGACTTGTGCATCCTGGTTGATTATTATGCCTACGTATTCGTGATTTACGTGGTTGATAACGCTGATGAACGGAAAGTTTTCTTGTAGGTTAGTTGATATTCTCATTCGATAAATAATGCTAAAGGTCCGTTAATGTATGCAATTTAATCCTGTTTATTTATACTCAAATAAGGTAGATGTTTTTACCAGTTCTATGGACACTTGGTCAACAGAGAGGTATCGTAAAGTGTATAATCGCAATCTAAAAATATTTCGTGGTGTTGATAATCGCATAGACATCCAGGTTCGTAACGCAGATCA
>Ga0247831_1005517_pt1 | contig 15727 bp, 29 predicted proteins | sample LaCruzMarch2015__9_FD_192406 | JGI IMG/M metagenome (GOLD analysis project Ga0247831, IMG submission 192406) | Freshwater microbial communities from meromictic Lake La Cruz, Castile-La Mancha, Spain - LaCruzMarch2015_1m | ecosystem: Environmental > Aquatic > Freshwater > Lake | place: Spain... | reverse complement strand
ATAAAATATCAGGAGCTAAAAAAGGTAAAGAAATTAATAAATCAACAGAACTATTAATAATGAATTATGCATAATATTAAAGATTTAATTAAGAAGATTAGAGAAGCTAAAAGTGGTAAAACTGTTTTGTCTTCTAAAACTGTTCAAGCAGGAACAAGAAAACTTAGAGCAGAATGGACAGCCGAAATGGCTTATGAGTTATTACAATATACTGAAATAGATGCTGAAAAAGAATTAGAAACTCTACTAATAAAAGAAATTAATAATTTAAATAATGATAGAAACTTGCTTTAATTATACGGGTTCAAAGTTTAAGCTACTTGAACAATTACTACCAGAATTTGATTATACAAAACCTTATTTTGTTGATCTATTTACTGGTGGTGGTTCTGTTTATACTAATGTCTTAGACAAATATGAAAAAATAATAGCTAATGATATTATTAAAGACCTAATTGGTATTCATCAATCATTATTAAATTCTGATGATATAATTAGTGAAACTAAATCTATTTGTCCATCTAAAGGAAACCCAGATATATTTGCAATATTAAGAGAAGATTATAATTTAAATCCAACACCAGCTAAACTATGGGCACTTATGTTATCTTCGACCAATAACATGGTTAGATTTAATCAGAAATTTAAATATAATCAAAGCTATGGAGATCGTGGTTGGAATCCAAATACAGATAAGAAAGTAGAAATATTTACTAATCATATTAGAAAATATAAAGATAAGATTCTATTTAAGTCAGTGCCTTTCAATGAGATTAAAATATCTTCTGATAAAATTATGTTTTATGCCGATCCACCATACGGACGTATTAAAAATGAAGATGGTACAATTGGCAAAAAACAAATATCAGAAGCTGGTTATAATGCGTTCTGGAAAGAAGATGATGATATTAAATTATATAATTACTTAAAATCTATTGATGATAGTGGTTCATCATTTATGGTATCAGGTGTATTAAACCACGATAGTAAGACTTGTTGGATGTTAGATAAATTAATTGAAGATGGTTATAGATACAAAGAACTACAATTTGACTATAATAAGGTTTCTAGAAAAGGTAATAAGGTGACCAAGGAAGTTATTATAATGAATTATTAATATATAAAATATGATATATCTTAAAAATTTCAAAATATTCGAATCAGTGTTTGAAACACCATTTTATATATTTGGATCTGAGGATTCACAAGATTATGATGTCTTAGTATCTGTTGAACAGATTCCTCAAAATATTGATGATGCTCACAATATTTGTAAGTATTATAATGATAAGTTATCATCTACTTTATTACCAGATAAAGAGTTAAATTGTAATCTTGGTGTTTTTAAGGATGATAAATTAGTTAAAGTTTTCAAAGGAACGGTTGAAGAATTGAATAATGTTATTTATTATACCTATGATAATCATAAACAATTTTATCCAAATCCAATAACTGAACCTACTACTAGAGATGTTGATGAGAAGATTTTAAGAGTGGCCAGATTCATTATAACATTTTATTCAAGGACTAACCTCAGAACACAAATTAAAGCGGCACTGCGAGGAGATTTGAAACTGAAACTTGAAGTTTTAAAACAGATTAATTTTGTTGATATGGTAGATTTTCCTGGTAAAAAAGAAAAATTTGAAGATATTTATAAAGTTCTTGCATTTCAGTTTGGGCAAGTTTTTTCAATTATTGATGGTTACGAATCTGATTCCTATACAAAAAATGGAATAATTAAAAATTATCCAGATTTAAGAAACTTCTTAAAAAGAAGTCCATTAAAGCTGTCTGATCTTGAAGTTTTAAATAAATATTTGAGTAGGTTTATAGATTTAATAGAATCTAAAATAGATACAATAAAATTAACTGAGAATTAAAATTATACATAACTCATATTATAAAATAATTGTCCAGTTCCATAAACTGCATCATAAACAATATACTTTTTAATACTATCAAAAGTTGGAACTTTTCTATCATTCAAGTAAAATGAAATTAGTGTATATAAACAAATAGAATCTATGTCATCCTCATACTTTTCTGAAAGCTTATGATATATAGGCTCTGATCTTTTATCATTCATTCTAAATCCACATAGGACTATATCATCATTCATACTATAATTTTTGCTTTCAATCAGAGTATCAATATCATTACATATTTCAATTACTTTTTCATTGGAAGTATCTGAGAAGAAAACTTCTTCTCTACCAAAGCTTTTAAGAGATTTCATTAAAAGGTTTTCAAATTTTTGTTTGTGAAAATGTTCAGGACTCATAAGTTTTTCTTTAGACTACAAAGATAATCAAATTATTTAAACTAAAAAAATTTAGTTTTTCATTTTCCTAATTGATAAAGTGTAATTACAATATTCGTTTAAGTCTTTATGAAAACCATTTGGTGTTATAAAACATCCTAATGTTTCTAGCTTACCATTTAATGATTTTAATTTTTCTAAAATTTTAATACTTTCATCACATTCTTGAAAAAAATCATCATATTCTATCTCAGGACGAGGTATAATTATCTCAAGTAAATCTTCAATATGTTCAAGAATATTAGGATCATCCCTTAAATCATTTAATTCAACATAGAAATCTCCATTCTGATAAGAATAAAATATTTCTATATCATTTTCTTCAATATCAAAAGAATCAGCAAATTCATTTATAATATCAGAAATTTCTGATATATCGAAATTATTATTATTTATGTTTTCAAATTTTTTAATATGTTTCATTAGTATTTAGTCCAATTTTTTATATAAAAAATACCTCCGATTTTTTTAATTAGATTCTTAATTGATTCTAATGATATAAATTCCTCATATAATTTTATATTTTTCATATCTATGCTAATATTTTCATCACAACTTTTTCAACAAATTCTTGCATATCCTTTGGATCAATTGTATCTAAACTATCTCTAGTTGAATGACAATTATAAAGAATAGAAAAATCAAGTGGAGTTCCATCATGTGATAAAACTTCTGGCATTCTTCTTAAAAAAGATTTAATTTCACTTTCTTCTTTATTTAAAGGTGGAAGTGGATTAATTACTGTTGATATAATTCCATTTTTTGTAAAAATTGTTGAATCATTAAAGGGTGTATGAACAACTGGACAATTAAATAAAGATTTGATATGTTCATTTAAATTATTTTCATAATTTCCAATAAAAAAATGAGTACCACCTTTACCTGTTAATTCAAAATTTAAAACCCAATCACAATGTCCATATTCTCCAGAATTTATCTTATCTGAAGCTCTTTGTGATCCTTGACCACCAATTTCTTCACCATCTAAAAGAATTATATTTGTTGATGGTGAGTTTATTTTAGTCATTATAGCATTAATAATTGAAGCAGAATTATCATTAGCATTATCAGATACAGGATTAACTATATCATGATGAGCAGTTATAAATTTGCTAGAGTTTCCAGGTAGAATAATATTATAAAATTTATTAATTTTTGTTCCCCATTCGTCAATAATATATTCAATATTATTAGATTCTAATAGTTTTAAGATCCATTTAACACGTGGTGTTTGTTCAAGGCCATTTTTATAAGCAAGTCCAGTATTTTTAACTTTACAAAAGTCGTATATCTTTGAATACATTATATTAAATTATAGTTTTTAAAATTAAATGATGGAGGAACTTCTAAATCTAATGTATGATAAAGATCGATTAGTCTATCTTCAATAATATTTTTCCCTTGTATTACATCATACTCATTTATTAAATGAATTATTTTTTCATTTTTAATATCAAAATTTCCAGCTCCGTGATATACGGATCCTATATCAAATAAATCTAAAATTTCCTCAACTGGACAATATCTAAATGAAAAATTACCTTTTAAGAAATCTGGAAAATCAATAAGATCCATTAAATTTTCATTAAAACTTAAATTTAAAACACCATTACCATTTACATGCTCTTGCCAGCCTTCATGTCTTAATTTTCCTATATTATTTGATATACCTTTTAAAGATTTAATATTACAAGAACTTGCATTGTAATTACCACCTACAAACTTAGGAGATCCTTCTAGAGATTCTAAATTTTTGTTATTTGAACAATCAAAATTTCCTCCTACATAAGTAGGACAACCTTCTAGGGTTTTTAAAAAACATCCACTTATGTTAAAATTCCCATTAACTTTTCCAAATTTAATCGGCAATTTATCTCTAAACCATCTTTTCTGTTTTTTCTCATCCCAAGAGTATTTAGCAGCATCTCTAGTCCAAGAATTTGTTAGATATATGGATTCATTTACATCAATAGTATTATCTTTATTAATTTTATAATCTTTTATTCCTAAAAGAAAACAATATTTTTTTATTTTTAATTTATAAGCAAATTTATCAAATCCTAATATCATAATTAATGTATATATTAATCTACAGATTTAGGATCTTTCTTTTTATCATATTGGTATTTTCTCCATCTTTCTAAATCAGATTCCATTAGTTTTCTAAGTCTTTTTGACATAGTAAATGAATTTTCTTCACAAAATTTTTTATATTCTTCAATTAAAATCTCAGGCATTCTGAGACTCATCATTCTATCTTTTGCCATACTAATTTTTATATACATGTATATACTTGTATATCATCTAAGTTTAAATTTATTTTAAATATCAATAGAGTATGTGAAAGATAGTATTTTATATATAAATAAAAATAAATTTAAAAATGAAAGATTTAATTTTAAAAATTTTAGACGAAAATGGTGGTGAATATAGAAAATTTATCAATAGTATAATGAGATCTTCCAATTATATTAAGTTAAGAGAAGAGATATATCTGTACACAGATTTTCTACCAGAAAATATAAATTTGAATGAGAGAATTTATTGTATAGTAAATGATATTACTGAAAGAGTTGCTTGTAAAAATTGTAAAAAAGTACTAAAATTTAATAGGGGAAAATATGCTGAATTTTGTTCGGGTAAGTGTGTTGGTATTTACAATAGTGATAAAATAGGAATGTCAAATAGAAAAAATTATTCTATCAGAGGAGATGAAATAAATGAAAAGAGAAGACAAACATCTAAAACTAGATACAATGTAGATAATGCTATGAAATTAGATGCAATAAAAAATAAAGTAAAAAAATCTCTAAAGTTTAAAACCGGTTACGAATTTGCTCTTCAAAGTGAATTTAGTAGAAAGAAATACAAAGAAACCTGTTTAGATAAATATGGATTCGATAACCCTTCAAAAAATGATTTAATTAAAAAAAAGAAAGAAGATAAATGTCTATCAAATTATGGAGTAACTAATTGGTTCAAGACAAAAGAATCCAGGGATAGACTAAACAAATCTCTAAAAGAAATATATAATGTTTATAATGCTAGTCAATTAGGTAAGGGTGCTTACTCAAAAGTATCTCAAAATATATTTTGGAAAATATATGATAGAATACCAAATGAGTTGAGAGAAAAATCCTATTTTGCAGAATTAAATAGAGAATTTGTAATAACTGAAACCAATACTAATAATCATTATTTTTATGATTTTGTAATTAGTAAAATAAAATTATGTATAGAGTTTAATGGTGATAGATGGCATGCAAATCCTAAATTATTCAATTGTGATGATAATGCCTTTTATTGATAAAACATCATCTCAAATTTGGGAGAAAGATAGAATAAAGTTAAATTCGTTGAGAGAAAGAGGATTTGAAATAGTCATAATTTGGCAAAGTGAATTGGATGAAAATACTGTTGATAATCTAATAAAGATTATTACAGAAAAACATAATAAAATAAATGAACAATAGAATATATTCTGAAGATCTTTATAAAAAAACAATTAGTGAATATTTTAAACAATTTTTTTGTCCAAAATGTTTTTCAAATAGCTTAAAGATACATTCATATTTCATTTGTAAAAATGTTCAGTTAAAATAGATTTTGAAGATTTATTAGATGTTAATCAAGTTAGAGGTGTAAAAATTGAAAATATTTTATCATGAAATTAGATGCCCAACAAATTAATCATAATTATATAACTCGTATGGTTATATTTTCAATTTTTCTATTTAAAAGATATAGAAAAGAGAATGTTTATCACCAAATGATAAATAATTTTTTAAGAAGAAAAGTTGGGTATTCTATTGATTTAAAAATTGAATGTGGTCCTAAATTTTCAATAGAAGATCAAAGAGAATTAGTTATCGAAAATATATTAAATAATGATGATTTTGATCATATGAATTTAATAGTAGCTCAATTTAAAACATCTTTAAAAGATGTAACTATTCAAATAGATTTAAATAAAGAATCTAAATATGAAGATTATTTATATTCATAATTACCATATAAAAGGTTTTGAAAATATACTGTAGTTCTCAAGAAATCCAAATCCAGCAACTCCTAGTGTAGGTTGAGATTGATCAATTCCTGTAGTGAATGACCATGATGTATTATAAGTATCTCTATAATTATGAATACTTCTACTTATCAAACTAGTATCAACTTGTTTATTATTAGATTCATATAAAACATATTTATCGCTAGATGCATCAGGATCTAACCAAAATACACAATCATCAATTGATATGTAAGCAGATTTGCCTGAACCACAATCACAATAAAATACATAAAAATCACATACATATGATGATGGTGTAATTAATTGAACAGTTTGTGAGTTTTTTATTTCTAATACAGCAAATTCGCCCTCGGTGGGTTCATTTTTTGGTTCTAATATGAATATTGAATTTTTACAAGTTGTTGATGAATTACCATAAGATATATTCTTTAATTGACAATCATAAATTTCAAGTCTAGAAGTGTCTTTTAATCTGAATATTGAAAGATATGGCATATTATTTTCTCCAGTATCAATTACTTCAAATTTAACATTTTTTGCATAACAACAAGTAGTCTCATTTAAAATTATAGAAGAACCAAATGAATTAGGATTTTCTGAAAGTGGTTTTACATCTATTAATAAATTTTCAAGATATAATTCTGCTGGATTACCTTTATCTAAACTAATATTTGAGAAATAACCATTATTTACATGAAAAGATGAATAACTATCTTCTGATGTAATTTTTAGAGTTTTACCTAGTATGTCAAATAGTGCAGAACCTGTAGTTGTAGGTTGAAAATAAATATGAACTCCAGATTTGAGATGAATTGTAATAGAGTTAAAAGAAGCTGAAGAATCTATTGTAATAGTAGTATCAATAGTATAATCATATATAGAAGAACTAGAATTTGTACCTAATATAAAATTTGCTCCTGACCAAACTTCTATTACAGGATTTAATTTTGATTTTACAGATCCATATGCTCCTGTTATACTTGCAAATGGAAGGGAAAAGTTACCTATTACTGCAGTAGAATCATTTCCATCTGGATGAACAAATGCAATGTTTGGATAAGTAAATATGAATGAAGAACCAGTATTACCTTGAGGACCGGTAGAACCACTACCAATACCTTGTGGTCCAATATTACCTTGTGGTCCAGTAGATCCACCACCAAGTCCTTGAGGTCCAGTTAAACCTTGACGACCTTGAGAACCAGTAGAACCAATAGAACCAATAATACCTTGAGGACCGGTAGAACCACTACCAATACCTTGTGGTCCAATATTACCTTGTGGTCCAGTAGATCCACCACCAAGTCCTTGAGGTCCAGTTAAACCTTGACGACCTTGAGAACCAGTAGAACCAATAGAACCAATAATACCTTGTGGTCCAGTAGATCCACCACCTATTCCTTGTGGTCCTTGTGATCCTTGAGATCCATTATCTTGTGATCCTAAAGCAATAAGAGACCAAGATAATGGTTCATAAGGTGGTGGTGAGATAGATGTGGGTGTATTAATACAGATGTATGAACTTCCTTCATAATAAACTACATCATTAGTATTATATGGTGGAAAATATCCTGAATCAAAAATTCCTCTCCAAATAAATCCATTTCCTTGAAACCCCTGAAAGCCAAAACCTTGAGGACCTGTTACTCCTAACAATCCTTGAGGGCCGAAGTCTCCTTGAGGACCTGTTACTCCTAATAATCCTTGAGGGCCTTGAACACCAGTTGGTCCTATTAAACCTTGAGGTCCTGTATAACCAGTTGCACCAATAGAACCACTACCACCTGGACCGATAGGTCCTTGAACTCCTGTATTACCTTGAAAACCAGTTGGTCCTATTAAACCTTGTGGGCCAGTCTCTCCACCTAAACCGGAACCTTGAAAACCTTGAGGTCCGGTATTTCCTTGGTAACCTTGAGGTCCAGTATTTCCTTGAACTCCTGTAATTCCATCACCTTGTGATCCTTGGTAACCTTGATAACCTTGAGGTCCAGTATTTCCTTGAAAACCAGTTGGACCATAAGCACCTTGTGCACCAGTAATACTTTCACCAGTTAAACCAATCGGCCCTTGCCAACCTTGAACACCAGTAGAACCTGTACTACCAGCAATACCATTAGTAATTAAATTATTTACTGTTGTGTATAGATTGTTAATATTTTCATCAGCTATTGAAACAGTTGCTCCAAATCCATCATAAATTATACCCGTTGGATTTCCATCTCCTCCATCGGATATTTGTAATAATCTTTGATATGTGAATGATACTTTATTTCCAGTAAAACTATATGTTGACATCTTAGAATTATATATAAAAATCAATGAAGGTTTAATATGTAATATATAATTCATGGCAACAAAATATTATTTAGATTGGCAGGAAGTGAATACAAATTGGGAAGATTTAGGTATTAATTGGGAAGATGTATTTATATTAATTGAAGCTAAACAACTATCAGGAGGTGGTGGTCCAGGTTTAAAAGAATATATTGATGGCAATCCTTGGGATAAATTCAAAAGAGATTTAGGAGAAGAAAAATCTGAAAAATTTATAAAAATATTTTGTAAAATAAATGGAATGGAATATGAGGAAGTAATAAAGCCTAAGTCCAAAATAAAAGTTAAAGTAGAACACTTTGAAAGAGTATTTGAAAATTTACCAAATGTTAGAATCAAAATGTAATATATAGATTATGAGTGAAATAATAAATTTTTCAGAATTCTTTAAAAATACAGGTAAAAAAGAATTACCAAAATTTGATAAAGATGAAATCTTAAATGACTTTTTTATTAATGAGTCAGATGAAGATAAAGCAAAAATAACAGCCACTTCTAACTCACCACACATAGCAAAGGAAGAATCTGATAAAAGAGATTCAAGAATTGAAAGATCTTATAAGGAAGATCCAGATGGGATGTATCGAAGAGATGATACTGAATCTGGAGGCTGGCAAGATGGAATGGCTGAACCACCATCAACTAATGAATCAAGATCTTATGATAGAGATGAGGTAGAAGAAATGATTCAAAAAGAAGTAGAAAGAATCAGAAAACAAACAATTGATGAGTATAAGTCGAATGAAAGTTCGGAAATACTTCTACCAACAGAAGGTGAAGAAAAAATATCAGAATCAAATAATTCTGATTATTATAAAGTTTTTAATGATAAGGCTGAAACTTTTTCTTGTGAAATAGAATTAGAAGGAGCAAATTTAAAAGATACACAAGTAAGATTAGTTCTTGAATCAGATAATTGGAACTTAATGTTTCCAGGTGAAATTGATAGAAATGGTAAGGTAACTATTCCTATTAGAAAATTAAATATTCTTGAAGAAGGATCAAAAGGTACAATTAAAATGGAAGTTATTGCAGAAGGAACCGTATTTATTCCTTGGGAGGATGACTTTGAAGTTAAAATGTCTAAGAAAGTAATGGTTAAGTTTAATGAAAACAAACAACAATCAAAGCCTAAAGTTCAACCAGGTGTCAAAGTAAATTTTAAGAAATAATCTGCACAAATTTTTTATTTGAAGATTGTGAGCCAATCGGTATAGATCATAAATGATTTTTGCCAATGAGATATTTCGTGTCGTAATGTTATTGGATTATAGGTTCGTTTTAACACCCAATCTGAATTTCTACTAGGTTTAGTAACATCTTTTACTATTTGCCATGATTGGTCATATATTAATAAATTTTCATTACTTAATACTTGGAATAAGTTATTTAATATTTCGGCGCATCTTTTTATATCATCAATTGCATTAATTTCAATTATATCAATATAATCATGAAAAGATATTTCTAAACTAGATTTTAAATTACTACCAATTTCTTCTTTACCTTTAATGGTTATTCTTGGTAAATTTGTAAATTTCCAGGAGAAATTTTCGTTTAAATCTTTTAGGTCGATTAGTCTATCATCGATTATGCCTTTAATTTCTTCAAAGTAGGCACCATTATTAAAGTTTTCAAATTTTTTTATTGTCATATTTTATCAAAACTTATTCTTATGAAAGGTGTTTCTTCTATATCAAATATATAAGGTATATAGTTAATATTTTTTAGTGATAATGCCAAAGGTTTCTTTGGATCAAAATAAGAAAATGTTCTGAATTTAAAGTCTTCTGATTTTAGGTAGGAAAATATTCTTAAAAAATCATCTTTATAATTGGATGGAATAATAAGTGGACTATTTTTTTCAATTGAATTTCCTAATTGAATTATAAAATATCCGTTTGTGCCCCATGTACCAGGTCCGAAAATAACTTTTACGTCTATACCATTATCGGATAAATCAACTAACATATCTTCAAGATTTGTTTTAATCTCATCTGTATTATTAAAGTTGTCAAATTTTTTTATCATTTCTTTATAAAATACATTTTTAAATTATTTGTTTCTTTTATGTCAAATAATTTAGATATAAGATCCTGAGTATAAGTAGTTCTACCATGTCCATGTGTTAATGTGAAAAATCCGGTTGACATATCGGGATTTTGTTTAGAAGATTTAGTATAATTTATAGATACTCCATTAGGATCATAATAAGCAAGTGATAAAAATTCAAAGTCTTCAGATTTCATATAATGAACTAGTCTTATAAAATCATCTTTATAATCTGTTATATCAGTCTTATGATAATTTCTCATCTGTCTCATCAGATCTCCTATTCTGACTGAAAAAATATTATCTGTTACATTACGCCCGTTTGGTCCTTTTTTTGAGTGATTAGTTAATTGGAATTGATTAATTTCTACTTCTATACCATTATCAGATAAATCAACTAACATATCTTGTAGATTTGTTTTAATCTCATCTTCAAATTGAGTAGATTCAAATAGTTTATAAGATTTTAAATGGACACCATTATAAAAGTATATATTAAAATTAATTAATAATACTATTTAAATGTTTCAAGTATTCTTTTTCTAGCTTGTATAAAAGTTTCGCCTTCATTGTCTTCACATCTATTCCAAGCTTCGGATATAATTTCATTAACTTATTCTTGTGTATAAATTTTTTCGAATTGATGTTTTAATATTTGTATTTCTCTTTTAAGAGCATCATTTTCAAAATTTAAGGAATTAATATTAGAATTTTCTTTGTAGTAATTAGCACCATTGATAAAGGATTGAATACAATGTCCAGCATAATTTGTATTATTGAATCCTGATTTTTTACAATCTTGATAAGCAGCTTCTTCTATTGTCATAATTATTTAAAAATTATCATTGTAAGTATTAAAATCATTTTCTGAAATTTCACAGGTATTTATTACAACAAAATTATAATATGTATTACTTCCTTTTCCTTCTATTTCTTGAGCTTTTTTAATAAATTCCATAGGACTTTGGTTAATAACTTGATTCCAAATTGAAACTGATCCTTGTCTGTTAGTTGCTTGGTAGGTGATAAAGTAGTATTTCATTGTTGTACGTATATTGTGGTTGTAAAAATTCCTAGTTCTAATTTATTGTCAATATTAATTACTTTACCATGTTTAGATTCGAACCAGATAGATTCCCCTATGTTTGGAATTCTGATATTTTTAGGATAATCAAATATTTCTTCTTTATTAATTCCGTTGAAGGTTATTTTAACTACTTCTATTGGATTTTTGTTATTTCTTATTCTAATATTTCCCATTTATTTTATTTTTAAAAAATATTCAGTTACAGATGATACAATGTTTTGAATGTTTGCTTTATAGAATCCTGCAGCGTTTATACAACCACATTCTATGATATAGTATTCATCACCACATAAGCCGATATCCATTACAAATACATCGTGTGGTGTATATTCGCTACATCTTTGTTCAGCGAATTCTATAACTTCAATAGGACATCCTTCTTGTTTTTTTAATTTGAAGTATTCTCGGTATTTTGATGATGCTACAACTTTTTTATTTACAATCCATAATCTCCACTCACTTTTAATATTGAATGGTTCTCCAACGATTATTTTGGTATTTAGATCTAGATTAGTATTTTCGAATGTTTTTAATACTTTGTACCATTCTTCGATATTTTTAAATTGTTTAGTATCACCTACGAATGATTTAGTATCGTCATTTGGTCTGATAAATAGTATCTGTTCAGGTTCGTAATCCATTTCCATTAAATCTTTAAATGTGGTTACTTTAGATCCATAATTGATCATGTGTTCACCGTATTTTTCGAAATAATTTTCTATTGAATAGTTGGTATTAAAAAATAAGCCTTCATTTAGTTTAGGATCGTTATAAATTAGGTTATTAAGTGTGGTGCTTCCGTAGAAGATACTTCTTTTTTCTTTATTGAATTGTGGTAAATTGTTTGTAAAAGGTATTACTTCAACTTCAACATAATCTACATTAATATTTTCGCAGGATTTTTTCAGATCTTGGAGTATATCTTCACTTGTTAAGTTTTTTTGAACTACCCATTGTATGTTATTATACTTTTGCATTTATTGAATATTTTTTATAATTGGATATTTTTTTGGTTTCTTAGATGAAAGAAATTTACTTTCAGTCATATATTTACCGATCCATTGTTTTGTTCTATCTTCTATGAGTTCGTTAAATCCTCTATACTTTAGAATATCTAGTAGATTTTTTTCTGTTATTTTAATTGCCCATTTCATCTTGTATAAAGTTAGGTTTTACGTGAATTATTTGGAGCTTTCATTTTAATTTTTTTAATATGTAATCAAATGCTGCTGAATAGGATTCTTGTGGTGATTTATATACTGTTTTACTTTGTTTACCATTTATAGTATAATTGTAATAACGTATAGAGTTTTCAGTATAATCCCATTCTGAATGAAGATCTATTTCATGATTAAGTCTTAACCATTCAACAACTTTCCATTGTTCTGGACATAAATAGTGTTCTTCACCACTATTACTTACAGCTTCTTCTACTTCTTCTAATAAAAATTTTTGTTCGCCAGTAAAATCTAAAGATGATTCACGTTCTATTTTATTTATAACATACTGACAAGGTATATTAAATCCTTTATCGTATAATAATTTACCTTGTTCAAAGGTTACGTAAGCTGGTTCTATATCTTGTTTAAGATTCATGATTTCTAGTTACTAGGTTATAAATAGTTAGTGGTATAAAAGAGATTATTAGTAATAGTACTATTTCTATTAATTCTCTTCTTGATAGTTCATCTTCAGATAGATATATATCTTGTGGTAAAGGTTTATTATGGAAATTACCTTTACAAAATCCGTTTATTTTCTCTTTAACTATAAATAGTTCGTTATCTAGACTTTTAGTAAAGGGGTTGATATTTATATATTCACCACTTTCTAAATTTGGTTGGTGATAAGCAACAAATCCAAATCTAGGAAACATATAAAGGTTATCTTCTTTAATATTTTTTCTAAGAATCCAGTTCTTTTGCTTTTGTGTCAATAGTTTCATTTGTTAGATCTGAAGTTTCTTTTCTAAATTCTTTAATTATTTTATCACATCTTTTGTTTGTATCAAATACGAATTTGATATAAATTAGTGCTGAGATTGTAATGTATGCTATTTTGAATGAAGCTGAATATAATATTACTAATGAAGCTACTAACATTACAATAAAGGTTATTAACCCTAATATTTTTTGTCTTTTACATTCTTTTTTAAAAATATCAATACAGGCTTCAATATGTTTTTGGTTTAATTTACTCATGATTAATCTATTGTTTAAATTCAAGAATAGGTGGATTTTTTTGTTTTAGTTTTTTCATAATATATAAATATACAAAAATTTCTCAAACAGGATAAAATTTATATGAGTATTTTTCAGTTTTGAAAAATGCATCATTTATTTCGGTAACCGGATCGAGTGTTGAGAAAATGAATTCATCTGAATTTTTATCGTGTAATCTAAATACACTTCCAATAGTAGGTTTATGTAACATGTATCCAACTATAAATTTGTTATTTATTATTTGGTCTGTTATAATTTGTAATGATACTCTAGTTTTCATTGTTAATTTTGTTTTAAATACTGTTCCAAGAGGAATCGATTTCAATAGTGTAGTAAGTTTTTTCTAATTTTATCTTAGAATTGAATTCTCTAGTGAAAATGCTCATGTAACATTCACCAAATGAATTTATTTTTATAATATCGCAAAAAATCCAATTACTTAATTTGGGTGAAAATCCTTTAGTGAGTCCTGAATTATCAATTAATCCATTATTTGGATGTGGAATTGTATTTTTATCATCAGATTGTTTAATTGAACAATCAATTCTTGATATTGTTTTACCTTTGGAGTTGAGGTCGGTGATAAAAGTTTTCAGAACATCATAGATATTTTGAATTTCTAATTCAAGTGGATTATCTTTTGATGTGAATATTGGAGACCATAGTTGTGTATATGTTCCAGCTGGAGCACGGCCACCGTTTGGAAATGGTTCATAAACTTCCCATCCTGGTAAGAGTTTAACTATATTATACCCTTGTTTGTCTAACACATTGGGACCATTTACTGGAATTGTAGTATTAGTATTCAAATAGTTTATTTTTGTTATAGACATTATTATCAATTTAGTATTGTATCAATCCTATTATTTCTTGTACAGACATCACAAATATATTCTCTAGGAACTTTTGAATATTTCGAATAGTCACCATCACAAGAATAAAATATTTCTTTATCTTTTTTATAAAGCACACTCCATAATAATGTAGTTCTACAATATTGACATTTCTCATTACTTTTTGTACTTTTTGGTAGATGTCCTATTTCTTCTTTCATTTTTAAACCAAATTTTTGTTTTCTTGGTGGTATTTTTCAATACAATTCATACATAATTTTATCCCTTCGGCTACTCTAAATGCATGAGATTCGTGATTAGGATTATAATTAGAATACTCCCAATATAAGTCATTCATTTGTAATAGAATATTTTTCATATCATCAGATAAGTCTGATTGGTTTATTTTTTCTATTTTAGTTTCTTTTAAATTTTTTCTTTCAATCATATTATATTTTTGGATAATACAAATATAAGGAAATTATTTTTATATTCAATACAAATTTTAATATATATTCTATGAACTATTTAAAAAGGTTTAATGAATCTAAGGATGATATTGCTAGTATCTGTAAGAAATATAATATTACCAATTATACTATTAATTCAGATGGTACGATAGATGTGGATGATGATGTGGATTTGCGTGGTTCTGGATTTTGGGACTTTTTTAAATCTAAAGGTTTGGGTAAAAAGAATAATTGGACTTTAGATATATTGCCTTTAAAATTTGGTAAGGTTAGTGGATCATTTGATTGTCGTTATAATTATTTAACTACATTAGAAGGATGTCCAATTGAGGTTAGTGGTGATTTTTATTGTAGTGATAATCTATTAACTTCACTA
>Ga0247831_1005516_pt1 | contig 15732 bp, 13 predicted proteins | sample LaCruzMarch2015__9_FD_192406 | JGI IMG/M metagenome (GOLD analysis project Ga0247831, IMG submission 192406) | Freshwater microbial communities from meromictic Lake La Cruz, Castile-La Mancha, Spain - LaCruzMarch2015_1m | ecosystem: Environmental > Aquatic > Freshwater > Lake | place: Spain... | reverse complement strand
ATCTTGCCGTGGGCGAGCGCGCCAGCGCTTGAGGGCGCGCGCTCGCCCAACCCAAACATGGCGTCAGAACCCGCCATGAACTAACATTGAAACCGGATCACCCAATGGGGGCAGGCCATCTGCATAGCTTATTTGCCTGATAGTCGCGATTTGTTGAACGAACAGCTCACGCTGGTCCAATCAGATATAACAACGCTTGAGCGCTGTCAGCTTAAAGTATGAAGGCGATTGCATATTTCCTTCGCTATCATGTTCGCAAGCCTTTGGTGATTTGACCGGATAAGGAAGATTTGTTGAGCCACCCGCTGGAAGGCAAGCGCTTTAACGGGTACGCCCTCGCTTGTCGACGAGGCGTAGCCGGTAGCAGAAATAGACTCGCGCGCTCAGGATGCAGAGCTCGGCGACGACAATCGCCCAAGCCAACGCAAAGGGCCCAACCACACCGAACGCCACATAGATGGCGACAAGCACAAAGAAGGCACCCGCCCCAACGATGAGGGTGCTGTTCGCAATGTCAAGCCGATCGAATATCGTGAACAAGGGGTAACCCGATACTGCGTTGATGACGTGGAATATGAGCCCGATCATCAGGATGGCCATGATCGACTGGACCTCGCCAGGCTTGGGCACCTTAAGGAGGCCAAAGACGAAAGGCCCCGCGAAGGGCTCTATGAAAAGGAACAGTACAAGTATGACCGAAACGCCAGCAATTATGCGCAGGAACAAAACAAAGTCTTTCTCTCGAGACATGTATGGATAAAGAGCAAGAGAAAGCGGGCTAAACAGCTGACCCAATGCTTTGTAGAACTGTTCTGCAACAGCAAAGATAGCGACCGCGGCAGGGGGTGAAAACAGACCAAGTATGATAACAGCAGTATTCTGGTAGGCTGCTGTCGCCACTTGAGCCATGAAGAATCCAACACCGCGCTTGAACACATAGATTAAGTCCTGCGGCGATGGAATACGGAACCTTATTCCGAGCCGATGAAAGTATGAATAGCTAGCGATGACAATGGCAAGAGTACCAATCGAATCCGCGATTGGGACGAAGTAGTAATCGCTAGGACTACGAACAAGTGCGAAAATCGCGATTAGGTAAAGTGACTTTCCTCCAATCATCACCCACGCAAATACACCGGACTTTTCGAGTCCAAAGAATAGCCAAGAAGGCTGCAATGCGATCAGTCCGATAGAAAGCGGAAGGATAAGAAGTAGGAGTCTGTATTCGGCATATTTTGTAGATATCAAGGCATATATCACAATCGGGACTGACAAGGCCACCGAGGTAAGAATCTTGACTCCGACCACGCCCCCCATCAGACGGCCTAGAAACCGCTTCTTGTCGCGGTTTACCGAGACCTTCTGGATCGCGACGAGCGTAAGACCGAAATCGGTGAGCATCGTGGCGAGCGCGACCAGCGCGACCCCGAATGCGACGACACCATATACATCAAGACCGAGCACACCCAGGAGATGCCACAATGCCAGGAGAGGGGCCGCGAATGTCGCTACTCGCGTAAGCAGCAGATAGAACGTGTTGACGACGATGCGGTGCGAGAGGAAGGCGAAAAGCCTATCTGTCATTTGGATGCCGGAACCTTTTGAATCGGTGACAAGGCGGAAGGCAGGGCCTTCAGGGCGCTGTTGGTGGGAAACAGTGAGCTTGGCGACAGAGATTGGACTGCTTGCGCCGTCAAGGTTAGGATCGGAAATACGGCCCCGTCTTGCCACGAATGCCATCGGCGAAACCGTGAAGCATCATCACCGCACTAGCCTGCCGCCGGGGACCGAACCGTAGGATGCTGAGGAATGAAATCGCGCTGACTACGATGAGTTTTCCGCAGAATATTGGAAAGACCAGCGCATGGCGGCGGACGTTGTGGACGAGATTTCGCGCCATATAATAGCGTCGGAGTGGCGAATGGTTGGTATAGAATCGCCCGAGAAATCCGCCAAAGCTCGAACCGTCGCCGAGACTGTGTACCATGTGCGCCTGCGGAACCTGAAAAATCCGATAGCCCGCGCGGCGCAGTCTAAGGGAGAGGTCGAAATCAACACCGTCGATGAACAGGCCCTCATCGAGGCCTCCAATTTTGCGTAATCCGGCGACAGGGATCAAGTTGCCGGAAGTGATTGCATAGGTTACCTCGATTGGATCGGTCGCCGCCGGCCGGCTTCCGATCCCGGAAATCGTCGGGCTGAAGGCGGCGTCAGGAAAGCGCGTCGCCGCTTCCAACATGGTCGCGATCATGTCCGGTGCAGCAATGCTGTCCTGATCCATCAGAAGGACCCAGTTGGCACCCTTCGCCTCAGCTGCAGCGAGACCGATGTTCATCGCAGCGCCGATGCCCAAGTTTTCCGGCGCCCAGTGCAGGAGCACTTTTTCGAACGCCTCCAGCGCAGCAAGTGCCCGCCGATGTTCTGGCTCGGACTTATTGTCAACCACAACGACTATATCGAGTTGCGGTACCAGAGCCTCAACGCATCGGCCGAGGGCAGCTGAGTCATTGAAACTGGTAACGATGGCGCAAGTCTTGTTCCGGCGTGACACGTTCTTCTCTTTCGCCGCCGCTTGTTAACGGCTTAGGTCTGGGAACCGGCTCGACTGCGCGCAGCAATAGGATTGAGGCCGAGAGGGAAAAGTCGATGGGACGGACCTGACGGAACCGTCAGACTGGCAATCATTGGCAAGAACCCGACAATCACGAGGTAGTCGAATGAACCGAGATAGGGATTGGAATATGAGCCGATCATAATAGCAAGCACGCCGGTCAATATGGCTATGGATCCGCTGTATATCTGGCCATTGTAATGCTGGATAAGCCGAAGCGCCTTGATGAAGACAAAGCCGACGACCAGGGCGAAAAGGCTACTCCCTATGATACCGAAGTTGAACAGGATCTGGAAATAGGTGAGTTCGTAGAGCCAAGGACGTTCGTCATTTCGCAGATAATCGGCGTAGCCGCCAAAGCCGCTTCCGAAAACGAAGTGGTCCCGAAATCCCTGCGTTAGGTATTGCATCTGAATACTGCGCTCGTCTTCAGAAGAAAACGCACCCAGAAGGAAATTAATCGTACCTTCTTGTACGAACACTGAAGGCGCGACAACCGCTACCGCAATGCCCAATACGCTAAGACTCTTGAACAACAAGGGATGCCGAATTCGGCCCCCGGTATGGGTCAGAATAGAAAGCCCCCAAATCAGGAAGGGGGTAAGCGAAATCACGAGCCAAACTGCGCGCCGGCCTGCCAGGATCGCGGCCAGCATAGTCGCCACTAGCACAACCCCTGTCAGGATCGTGTGTTCGGAACGACCGTCTCTGTGCAGGAGCGTAACAAAGAGGTATGGGATGATGAACATCAGTGTGGCGACATTGTGGCTGACGAGTTGGACGTAGCCATCATGAAAGCCCACGCGCAGCAGCATCGCTTCCTGCATCCAGACCGGATAGAGTGGAAGTCCCTGATAAGCACTTGCGATGAAGCTAATATTGATCACAGATGTGATCATACCGGCCAGCAGCACGCTACGATGGATGATCAGGTTCGCATCGAACTGTCGCAAGTAGAGCAACAGGATCGCTATCAGGACGCTCCAGCCCACATAAAGACGAATTGCTTCCTCAATCGCTTGGATCGGGTTGCCACGCAGATAGCCGATGATGGACCAGATGATTCCCAACGCGATTATTGCGCAATAGAATATCAGGAGCGGCCGCGGAATAAAGATCACCCGGTTCCTGATCCGGAAGGCGAAGTCGAACGCAATCAAGCCAAGCAGGACCAGCTTGAGCTCCAGAAACGACCGCGGGAAGGCAAGTACCGAGGCAACCAGCACAATGGGCAGGATCTGGGATCTGATCGTTGAGGTTTGCATGGCGGCGGGTCCCGTCAACCTGTCTTGTTTGTGGATCGCGGCCAGAAGGGTGACAGCACGGGGCGTCTTTTCGCGTGCATCGACCGGACGGGCATTAAGCGGCCTAGACCTGCTTCGGAGCCGTCCCCAGAACGCGCCCTGTAGCCCGCACAGCGTCGCTGGTTGAGGAAATCGAACGCGCCCCACAGCCCGTCTTCCCCGAATATCTTCATTTTGCTGCGGCGCTGTCGTTGGCTCTGATCTGGTCCCACTGGTTATTGAGCCGCGCCGTGCCGAGGATCAGATTGAACACGCGTTCCGAGGTGTTCGTGATCATGTAGTCGTCAGGGACCGGAATCGGGGACAGCCCTGCCGCTAGACGTGCTTCGTATTGGCCAACGATCGCCCCCACGGCGGCGGAGATAGTTTGTGTGTCCAGGCCGGTCATCACAATTGTGCCGACATCGATGGCCTCGGGGCGTTCGATCGCGTCGCGGGGGGTAATCGCCGGGAATCCCAAGATCGCAGCCTCTTCGGCGATGGTCCCCGAGTCCGATATCGCACAATAGGCGTTCATTTGCAGCTTGTTATAGTCGAAGAAGCCGAAAGGCTTCAGGTGCAGGATGCGGCTATTGGTCGAAATTTCGAACTGTTCCAGGCGCTTGCGTGTACGCGGATGGGCTGAGAGTATGACCGGAATATCATGAGACTTGACCAGAGCGTCGAGCGCGCCGAACAGCGCCGAGAGCCGCGCCCGGTTATCGACATTCTCTTCGCGGTGCAGCGAGGCTATGAAATAGCCCCGCGGGACGAGCGCCAGTTTCGACAGGACGTCGGACGCCTCGATCTGCGGACGGTAATGCTCGAGTACCTCCCGCATTGGGCTGCCGGTAAGGTTGATGCGGCGGTGCGGAAGCCCCTCGGACAGCAGGTGCCGGCGGGCGTGCTCAGTGTAAACGAGGTTGAAATCCGCAATATGGTCGACCAGCCGGCGATTGGTCTCTTCCGGCACATTGCGGTCAAAGCTGCGATTCCCGGCCTCCATGTGGTAGACTGGGATCTTCATGCGTCGGGCTATGATCGCGGATATCGCTGAGTTGGTGTCGCCAAGGATCAGCACCGCCTCGGGCTGCTCGACCTCGAGCACCTTTTCGGTGCGGCTGAGGATATTGCCCAGCGTTTCACCGAGGCTACCTCCGCCGACCCCAAGGAAATGGTCGGGCTTGCGGATACCGAGCTCTTCGAAGAATATCTCATTCAACTCATAGTCGTAATTCTGGCCGGTGTGCACGACGACATGATCTATTTGCGCGTCGAGCCGCGCCATCACGCGCGACAAGCGGATGATTTCGGGACGGGTCCCGAGAATAGTCACGACCTTCAGTTTTTTCATGGCAGCACCTGGTCGGCGAAGGTGTCGGGGTTGCGTGGATCGAACAGGTCGCTCGTCCAGAACAAGGTGATAATGTCAGTGGAGCCGACGTTCTCGATGGAGTGGGTATGCAGCGGGGGCATATCGACGGGTGCCGGCGCATTCCCCGACACGCGGTATTCCCAGACATCTTCGGACAGCACCCTGCGCACCCGGATAACTGCCTCGCCTTGTAGCACCAGGAAGCGTTCGACCTTGTGGAGATGGAAGTGATCGCCCCGGGTGATGCCGGGCTTGGTGGTCGAGAGGAACGTCTGCCCACCCCCACCACCCTTGACCGCCTCGAACAATGCCCCGCGAGCATCGGTATTAAGCTTCAGCGGTCGTGGCCAACCGTCCGGATAGGTCGCGGTGCGGTAACTATTGAAGAGGCGTCGGTCGAATTCATCAGAGAGATCCGGAAAGATGTTGCGCTCGTAATCGGCGTGAAAACCGCGTAGCTTCTCGAAGAGTTCCGGAACGGAAATCGGTCGCCCTTCCGGCACCAGGACGCCGGCCTGGCCCGCTTCGACCGCGTCGATGGCGCGTTGCGCGGCATCGCCAGCATGCAGAAGCTCTATCCGTCCGTTCGGATTGACCTGCGGCGCCTCCCCGGCGAGAATTTGTGCGATCAGAGTGGCCGTGACGTTATTGTAGAAAGGACGCCCGCCCTCACCGAAAATGTGCGGCAGGATGAGATCAGTATAAGCCTCGAAAGCCGAGCCTAGAATTTCTCCGGCGAGGCGTTTGGATCTGCCGTAGGGCGTATCACTTACTGCGTGGGTCGAGTTCGCATAGACGACGTGAGGCTTAGCCCCGACGATTCGGCTGGCCTCCGCGAGGCGTTGCGCTATGGCGGGGTTGGCAGCCTCGACCACCTCATCGGACGCGCGATTCACCCCGGCAAAATGGAGCACCCCCCTAGCGCCCTCGAGCGCACGCCCCAGCGTGGCATCATCGTCGAACTCCGTGTGCCCGAGAGGGACGATCTCGAAGGGCCTAGGCATGCCGCGAAATCGTGCAGCGCAATTGGCAGCATGAAGGCGTGCTCGCGCATGCCAGCCAATCAGACCGTTAGCACCTGTAACTAGAATCTTCATTTTCTCAATGCGCCCAATGCTCGAGTTCCATCTGGATCTCGGGCAGGGTGAGGAGAAGCTCTTTAACTTCAGCCACGGTAAGCCGACGGGTATTGTGCGAGTGGTAGTCCTGCTGCTCGACCAACTCTCGCTCGCCCTCGGTGAAATATGGCTTGTAGTTCAGGTCACGCATGTCGAGCATGATGCGGAAATAATCGCCCATATCTTCCGAATGTCCGAGTTCTTGGGCGCTCGCAAGGGTCTCATAAAGCTTTTCGGCATGCCGCCAGCCGATAGTTTCGACGGGATGATCTGGCGCTTGAAATAGCTCCTTCAGGGCCGTTACTAGGTCAGAGATCGTCGAAGCTGGGGCCTTCTTAATGAAGAGATCACCCTGATTTGCGTGCTCGAATGCATGTTTCACGAGCGCAACACTGTGGCGAAGCGGCATCAAGAAGCGCGTCATCCTCCCTTCGGTCACAGTGATCGGCCTGCCGCTTTTGATCTGGCGCACGAACAGCGGGAGTGCTGACCCGCGCGAGTACATCACATTGCCATAGCGAACTGAGGAGATGACTGTATCGGCAGTCGAGCCAAGCTGGCGGGCCGCCGCCTGCGCGGTTTTTTCCATGAGCGCCTTCGTCATTCCCATGGCATTGACGGGAAACACTGCCTTGTCCGTGGACAGACAAACCACACTAGACACGCCGGCCTCAATCGCGGCGCGGATAACATTCTGCGATCCGAGAACATTGGTGAGCACGGCTTCGTGCGGGAAGAACTCGCAACTCGGAACCTGCTTAAGCGCAGCCGCGTGAAACACGGCGTCTGCGCCCTTGATGGCGCGCTGTATTGCGCCAGGATCCCGGATGTCGCCGATGTAGTAACGTACGCGATCTTCACGTAACTCATTGCGCAGAGCGTCCTGCTTTTCCTCGTCACGGCTAAGAACGCGAATTTCCTCAACGCCCTGCTCAAGAAGCGCCTTAAGCATCGTCTTACCGAAAGAACCGGTGCCGCCGGTAATTAGAACGCGGGAGGCTTTCCTCTCTTTTTCCTGAGCCATTCTATGCTTTTCTTCCTAGTTTTTTGAAGGTCCAGCTCATTGGATGCACTTCTCCACCGATAGGTTATCTAATGGATAAAATCCAACGATTATAGCCTGCCCGCTCTGGTCCCGCTGTCATAATGAGAGTCAGCAGGCTCCATAGCTGATCCCGCGCTCCGGCGGGAGGGGGCGGTCGGTGCCGCTATCCACTTCGCCCAACCGACCGGCCGCGTTGCTCAACTGCACGGTCTCCGGGGCCACTGCAGCGCTGGTGCTTAATCGTCCGGCGTTCGACACGGTCGAGCCCACGCCTTCGGCGATAACGCGAGTCCCCAGCAGGCTGATCCGCTCCATTCTCTGCCGCAACCGCAGCGGGGCCTCCCCGCCCCGAGGCTTGGTTCCAACAGACGAACGGCACCTAAATGACCCGGCGAGCGGCGCTTTGAGAGGGGCGGTCCAGAGCTAGAAGTTGATTTCGAACCAGGCTATCAGCCGACCACGCATCAGTAACCGCGTCAGGTGGCCCCGCCGCGTCCGGCGTAGTTGCGATGGATCCACTCCCGATAGCTGCCGTCGTTGACCGAGCGCCACCAAAACTCATTGGCCAGATACCAGCTCAGCGTCTCTGAGATTCCTGTGCTGAAGTCCGTTGCCGGTGCGTACCCGAGTTCATCGCGGATCTTGCGCTCGTCAATGGCGTATCGCCGGTCATGTCCTGGACGGTCGGCTATGTAGGTCAGAAGGGATGCCGACGATTCGCCCTGCGCTGCTGGCGCACAGGGAAAGCGGTCCGCAAGGGCGGGATCGGCGGCGAAGGCCTCATCTACACGGGCGCATATCGCCTGTATCACCTCGATATTCGGCAGTTCCTGGCCGCCGCCGACGTTGTAGGTTTCGCCGATCCGTCCCCTGCTCAGAACCAGATCGATAGCGTGGCAATGATCCTCAACGTGCAACCAGTCACGCACATTCATCCCATCGCCATAGACGGGCAAAGGCTTGCCGGTCAGGCAGTTGATCAGGAATAGGGGAATCAGTTTCTCAGGAAACTGATAGGGGCCGTAGTTGTTGGAGCAGTTTGTGGTCGTGGTCTGCAGCCCGAACGTGTGGTGGTAGGCCCGCACCAAATGGTCGCTACCAGCCTTTGAGGCCGAGTACGGCGAGTTTGGCGCATAAGGCGTGGTCTCATTGAAGGCAGGATCGTCAGGGCCGAGGCTGCCGTATACTTCGTCGGTCGAGATGTGGTGAAACCGGTGCGGGCGACCGGAGCCTTGATCGAGCCAGACTGATTTGGCCGCCTTAAGTAGGCTGTGAGTACCGTTGACGTTGGTTTCGATAAAAGCGTCGGGTCCATCAATAGAACGATCGACATGGCTTTCCGCCGCGAAATGCACCATTGTACTGACGGAATGCTCTCGGAGGAGGGCACAGACCAAGTCTGTGTCCCGTATATCGCCCTCTACGAACAAGATGTCCTGAATCCCGTCAAGACTCGCGCGGTTTCCTGCATAGGTCAGAGCGTCCAGCACCACCAGCGTGTCGTCGGGCTTCTGGTCGCGCCAATAGCGGACGAAGTTGACACCAATGAAGCCGGCCCCTCCCGTTACAAGCAAATTAGCCATTCTTCAGCTCCAATAGATTCGCTCGCAGATTAGAGCGCCAGTGTGGTGCCGGGCCACCCAGCAAGGCCCAGGTCCCGCTCTTGTCGAGCACCGAATAGGCCGGCCTAGGTGCCGGTGTAGGATAGTCGCGCGTGGCGATAGGCACGATGCGCACCGGATGGTCCAGAAGTCCCAAATCTCGGGCCTCCTCCTCGATGGCGATCGCGAAGTCATACCAACTCGCTACCCCGGCGTCTGTATAGTGGTAGATACCCTGCACGTTGCCCTTGGCGGCGAGCGTCCATAGCGCGCGCGCCAGCGACGGAGCATGGGTCGGCGTTCCGACCTGGTCGGCAACCACCGACAAGCTATCGCGCTCGCGCATTAGCCTTAGCATGGTGTTCACGAAATTCGTGCCTCGAGCAGCATACACCCAGGCCGTGCGGACGATCAGGCTGTCAGGCGCGGCATCGATCACCCGCCGCTCACCTTCAAGCTTCGACCGAGCATAGACACCGACAGGACCGGTCGCATCATGGGGTGTGCGAGGGGTCGATGCGTCACCGCCAAAGACAAAATCGGTCGAGAGATGAACAAGGCGCGCGCCGACGCCGCGAGCTACTTGGGCGATCAGCGCAGGCGCGACGGCGTTAATGCTGTGCGACAGTTCCGCCTCGCCCTCAGCCCTATCGACGGCTGTATATGCTGCGGCATTGAAGATCACTTCCGGCTTGGCCTCCTGAATGGCGTTGGTGATCTGGTCTGGGTCGCCGAGATCACATGCCGCACGTCCCAGTCCGACCACATGCGCATTCTGTGGTGCCGTCGTCACCAGCGCATGACCCACCTGGCCGTCGACGCCGAAGACCAACGTTCTCATGGGTAGAGTTCCGCATCGGCAAACAGCGCGCCGGCCGCGTCCTTTACCGTGACCTTGGGTTGGCTGAACTGTTCCATCGGCCAGTCAATCCCGAGCCCCGGATCCGACCAAAGGACGGTGCGCTCGTGGTGGGCAGCATAGAAGTCCGTACATTTGTAAAGAAAATCGGTGTTGTCTTCTAGCGCGAGGAACCCGTGGGCGAATCCGGGCGGGATCCAGAGCAGGCGCTTGTTTTCCGCCGAGAGTTCTACGCCAACCCATCGGCCAAGGCGCGGGGACGACCGACGCATATCAACCGCGACATCGAAGGCGCGGCCGGAAGTAACGCGAACCAGTTTGCCCTGTGGCCGAACCATCTGGTAGTGCAAGCCGCGTAACACACCCTTGGCAGAGCGGCTGTGATTGTCCTGCACAAACGTCAGTTCCATACCCAAGGACGAATAGACTTGAGCGTTCCAGACCTCGAGAAAAAATCCGCGTTCATCGCTGAAAACTGCAGGCTCGATTATTTTTACTTCTGGCAGTTCCGTTTCAATCAACTTCACGATAGACGGCCCTCGTTTACTATCTTGAGCAGATATTCACCATATCCGCTCTTCCTAAGCGGCGCCGCCAACGCGACAAGCTCTTGATCGTCTACGAAGCCCATCCGCCACGCTACCTCCTCAGGGCAACAGATCTTAAGGCCTTGGCGATCCTCAACGATTCTAGTGAACATCGCGGCGTCCAAAAGCGAGGCATGTGTGCCTGTGTCAAGCCAAGCGTACCCTGAGCCCATCACTTCTACGTTCAGATCGCCGGCTTCAAGATACAGACGGTTGACGTCGGTAATCTCGAGCTCGCCGCGGGAGGAAGGCTTGGTTGCGTGGGCGAATTCGACGACGCGCTCATCGTAAAAATACAAGCCTGTGACTGCGTAGTTGGATTTTGGCGAAGTCGGTTTCTCCTCAAGGGTGTCCGCGCGACCCGACGAATCGAACGACACTACTCCATAGCGCTCCGGATCAGCCACATGATAGCCAAACACAGTTGCGCCATTCGGCCTGACATTGGCGCGCTGTAGCAGGGCACCGAGCCCGGCACCGTGGAAGATGTTGTCGCCGAGGACCAATGCGCTGGGCCCGCCGGACACGAACTCAGCGCCGATGTGAAAAGCTTGGGCCAGCCCGTCTGGACTGGGCTGGACCGCATAGTCAATAGCCAGGCCCCACTGCGACCCGTCCCCAAGAAGCGCCCGGAACGCGGCTTGGTCGTGAGGGGTTGTAATAACGAGTATATCGCGAATTCCAGCAAGCATCAAAACGGACAACGGATAGTATATCATCGGCTTATCATACACCGGCATCAGCTGCTTGCTAATAACTGATGTAATAGGATGAAGGCGCGTTCCAGAACCGCCAGCAAGCAATATACCTTTACGCAAAACGAATTCTCCATATCGATCGTGAGCTAACTATAGGCCCCACTGATTGACAAAAAAGCTTCACAAATTCGGCCGGCATCTCTTGGAGAAAAATAACTTCACGTTCTCGGCAAGGACAGTTATATCACCCTTGTAGTTAGCACAAGGGTGATACTCAACCATAAGGGTGCATCTAAAAGACTTTTGCATTTCAGCGTGGATCGCTCGTGCGAACCGGCAATAAACTTAAGCGACACCGTCTGAAATTGGAATGACTTGGCCGTCCGGGGGCAGGCGCGTCCATAGAACAAGCGCCAAAACAAGCCGCCGCATGGAACGCCAACAAGGCAGCATTGACATACCTCCTGGTTTGATGGAAAAGTCCAAGAAAACAGCTATGAGTAGAAATGCTCAACGAGGTGAAGATTTACACGACCCATCGAACCAAAGATTTGTATAGTCGGTTTTCCGACCAGTTACCCTAGGCCATATCAATGCGAGGTCGCTCTCCGATGCGTTCATTTCCGCTTCTGTTCGCCTTCCTTGCCGCAGCGCTCACTGGCTGTGGCGGGGCACGCATGGATATCGCTCAGATGACCGCTGCCCAACCGGTGGAGCTTCGATCGGTACAGGTGGTCACCACGGGCCCGTCCGAGTATCGCATTGGCGTGGGCGACAAACTCGATGTCCGCGTGTTTCAAGTTGGGGACCTGTCGTTCGAAGCGTTGGTGGTTGATGCCTCGGGCAATATCAACTTGCCACTTATAGGCGCGGTACGCGGCGCGGGCCGCACATCCGCAGAGATGGCGTCCGATATCGCTGGGCAGTTGGCAACCCGCTTCCTTCGCGACCCCCAGGTGACCGTAACCGTAAAAGAGGCGGCTAGCCAAAAGATCACGGTCGATGGGGCTGTCACCAAACCTGGGGTCTACGTGATGCGTGGTTCGACGTCCCTTCTTCAGGCCGTAGCGATGGCGGAAGGTCCCACCCGGGTCGCCGATTTGACCAAGGTCGCCGTATTTAGGAGCATCGACGGAAGACGTTCTGTTGCCCTTTTCGACTTAGCGGCGATCCGCCAGGGCCGGGCGTCTGATACACAGGTCTTGGGCGACGACGTCATTGTCGTGGACACGTCCCGGCTCAGTTCCGCACTCCGCGAAGTTGTGGGGGCTCTCCCGGCCTTGGCAGCCTTCGCCTATTTCTAATATTTTCTCATCCTTGGGCTATGAAGCTGGACCTCAGCCAACAGGGGTTCGCCTCCGCTCGATCAAGAGAGTCCGTGCGGGTGGATTATTGGTGCACAATCACCCGCTGTGCGTTTCCAGCGCACGGGATTTATACGGTCTTCGCCGAAACACTGTGACGGATTTCAAGAATGCCAGGCGACAACTATTTCGGTGACGAGCGTGATCGGCATCCTCAGGTCCGAGCAGTCGACCTTCACGATTCTGCTTTCGCTGGAGACCTGGGCCGGACCGACCAAGGCGGCGACCAACTCACGGTAGACATCGCTGCCTACTGGCGACTCGTGCTTAAGTACCGATTCCTGATCATGGGTTGTTTCTTTGGCGCGCTCGTTGTCGGCGCAACGATTACGCTTCTGATGACTCCCATTTATACCGCACAGGCGACCCTTCAGATCGACCGTGAAGCAGCGCGTGTCATTGACTCCGAAGATGGAGCTCCGAGGGAAAACTTGATGCAGGGTGAGGAGTTCTTCCAAACTCAGTATGGCCTGCTTCGCAGTCGGTCGCTCGCAGAGCGCGTTATCGAGAGTCTGGGGTTGGCGAGTTCCGACGCGGCGCTTGAGGCCATAGGGGTAAAGGCACCAGAGACTCGTGGAACCGCCGCTGCCCAAGCTTCGCGGCGCAGGGCCGCGGCACTGGACACCGTCCAAGCCAATCTCAGTGTATCCCCCGTCCGAGGCTCCCGCCTCGTTGCTGTTGGCTATGACAATCCGAACCCCTTTGTGTCGGCCCGCATAGCCAACGGGTTTGCCGAGAATTTCATCCAGTCCAATCTGGACCGAAAATTCGAAAGCTCTTCTTACGCGCGCGCGTTCCTGGAGGAGCGAATCGCCCAGACTAAGGACCGGTTGGAGTCCGCCGAACGCCAACTGGTCTCCTATGCAGCCAACCAGCAAATCATCAACGTCCGCGAGCCCAGTGAAGGGGCCGCGACAGGCGGCGCGGCCGAGTCCCTGACGTCCAGCAATCTGGTGGCCCTCAACAGCGCGCTCGCTCGAACTCGCGCGGAACGGGTGGCCGCTGAAGAACGCTGGCGGTCGGCCGGCACAGCCGACCTGATGACCCTACCCGAAGTGCTGCAAAATCCGACGATCCAGAGGTTAACGGAGCAGCGAGCGCTGCTGGACGCAGAGTATCAACAAAAGCTCAGCATTTATCAGCCGAACTATCCGGAAATGTTACAACTCAAAGCGCGAATCGACGAGGCGGATAGTCAGATCCAGACCATCGCCGGCAATATTCGGAGTTCGATCCAGAGCCAGTACCAGATCGCCGCCAACCAGGAGCGGTCGCTTCAGGCCCAGGTCAATGGCCTGACTGACGAAGTGCTCGATTTGCGTGACCGGTCCATCCAGTACAATATTCTGCAACGCGAACTGGACACCACCCGAACCCTCTATGAGGCCCTGCTCCAGCGTTACAAGGAGGTCGGCGTTACGGGCGGCGTGACCGCAAACAACATCTCGATTGTGGACCTCGCCACGCCACCTCGGGAGCCATCGAAGCCCAGCATGCTGCTAAACATGGTCCTCGCCGCCTTGCTCGGCCTTGGCCTCGGCGTGCTCGCAGCACTGGTTCTCGAAGCCCTCGACGAGACACTCGCAACGCCCGACGACGTCGAAAAGAAACTCGGCGTCGCGGTGCTGGGGGTTACGCCTCTTCTCGAGAAGGGTGGGACCCCGCTCGAAGCGCTTGGCGACATTCGATCCGGGTTCTCCGAGGCTTATTACTCGCTGCGGACAGCGCTTCAGTTCTCGACTCCCGACGGGGCACCCAGCAGCCTGCTGGTCACCAGCGCCCGCCCCGCCGAGGGCAAGTCGACCACCGCCTATGCCATTGCTCTCAACCTGGCGCGTGTCGGCAAGCGGGTGCTGCTGGTCGATGGCGATCTGCGCAACCCTTCCATGCACCGCGTTGTCGGTGTGGAGAACGAGCGCGGCATGAGCAACCTGCTCTCCGGCTCGGCGGACCTGGCCGGGGTGGTGCGACCCACCTTCCAGGAAAATCTCTTCTTCATCCCCTGCGGTCCCCTGCCGCCCAACCCGGCGGAACTCTGGGGCGGCGATCGCCTGCGCCAGTTCCTGGCCGAGACCAGCAACAGTTTCGATCACGTCGTCATCGATGGTCCGCCGGTGCTGGGCTTCGCGGACTCCCCGATGCTGGCGGCCGCCGTCAATGGGGTCCTCTTCGCGCTGGAATCCCGCGGAACCCGCCGCGGCCAGGCACGGGGAGCGCTCAAGCGCCTGCAGGTTGGCCGCGCCCACCTGCTCGGTGCGGTGCTGACCAAGTTCAGCACCAAGTCAGCCGACTACAACTACGGTGGCTATGACTACGCCTACGACTATCACTACGGGGCCGAGCCGGAAGCCAAGGCCGGCAAGAAGGGCAAGCGGGGTTGAGGGAGCGGGCTGACAGGGTCGTTTCCCGCCGTCCCGGACCGGGGGTCGGGGAACTCGCCTCCTACGGCCTGATCATCGGTGCCGTCCTGCTCGGCTGGCAGATCGCCATCCAGCCCCTGATCCAGCGCGCACCGGTCGAGATGGCGGTCAGCCTGGCGCCGGGATCCCCGCTGGTCCTGCGCCGGGCGGCCGAATCGGAACTGGCGGCCGGGCGTACCGAAAATGCCGCGTCCCTGAGCCGGGACGCCCTGGTCCGGTCGCCGTTTGATGTGCGGGCCCTCCGTGTGTTCGGCCTGACGGAAGCCCGCGCCGGGCGCGAGGATGCCGCCGACGAAATCCTGACCCTGGCCGGCAACTGGAGCTTGCGGGACGACCCGGCCCATGCCTGGCTGGTCGAGCGCAGGCTTCGCCGCGGCGACTACGCCTCTTCCTTCGCCCACGCCGATACGCTGGTCCGGCGCCGGGAGGATATCCAGCCCCAGGTTTTTCGACTGTTCACCGTCGCCGGTAACGCGGACCCGCAGCGAGCCCTGCCCGTCGTCGCCCGCCTGCTGGCCGCCAAACCGCCGTGGCGCCCCGCCTATCTTGCCAGCCTGAACCTCACCCCCGAGGGGCTGCAGGTCGCCGGAAACCTGTCGATTCTTCTTCAGACCGGCCGCACCCCCTTCTCCAATCAGGAGCTACAGGACCTCTATGGCTCGTTGATCAATGCGGGCGGGATTGAGGCGATCCAGACCGTTCGCGGGCGACTGAACCGGCCCTCGCTCGCCACCCTTGTGACCAACAGCGGGTTTGATGAAGCCGACCATC
>Ga0247831_1005510_pt1 | contig 15754 bp, 10 predicted proteins | sample LaCruzMarch2015__9_FD_192406 | JGI IMG/M metagenome (GOLD analysis project Ga0247831, IMG submission 192406) | Freshwater microbial communities from meromictic Lake La Cruz, Castile-La Mancha, Spain - LaCruzMarch2015_1m | ecosystem: Environmental > Aquatic > Freshwater > Lake | place: Spain... | reverse complement strand
ACTACTACGAGTCGGGTAACAACTTGTTTTTTCTCTCCTAGCGACTTCCTAGCTACTTCCTAGCGACTTCGCGGGTTATCGTCGTGTTGGTCGCCGTGGTAGAATTTGACGGCCGCCGATATTACCATCGGATAGTGCATTGTCTTGCGCTTCTTTTGGTACCCTACTTTAGTCTGTAGCACGCGTGTGTGCGGAGAATCGTCCATTCTCCTGTCGTCAGTGGGAAAATCGGGGCTTTTTGGCTGTGTTGGGGTAAACGTTGTGGGAGCGCTATTTGATGGCGTATTCTAAGGTAGATTCATGTATCATAATCATAAAAGTGCAATGTAACAATATTATCAACCAAATACATTCTAAATTCTTTATAAGCCTCTGCGAGACAAAAACACACGACGACATTGACACGACGACAACGACAACGCGACGAGATGACATATGCAACAACCTTGGGTGTGCCCGACAATTGGCATAGCAGCATACCACATTCATCAAGTGCGGTGGCTAAACATCCATTTACTTGTATTGGCGTGGGTTGCTGGTCAGCGACGCCTGTTGATTGGGACGGAAAGTCAGTAACTCACCAAGCATGGAAATGTAGTAATAGTCTACGCACTCCATATCGGGACAGGACGATTTCTGGCAATGGTGAGTGGCAGGGCGTGTGTAAGGAGTGCTCGGATAGTCGCCCGGGTGTTCGAACAACCGTATTGATCGAAGCTGTACGCCAGCGACAACATCAGCCACAATCGCTTCCACAGCCTCCACCGCTCAAGACGGCAGAAGAGTCGGAAATTATCAATAATACAGCCGGAAATGTACTTTCAGAGTCGCCAAAGGAATTGAGGCTGTTAGCACGAAAACGTAAACGTGCCGAGACTAATTGGAGGCGTGCCCAGTCTGTGAGTGATAGCTTTCGTGAAAGTATTCCAACACTTACACTTGACATGTGTAGAAACCTAAGTAAACCACTCACGCAGGTGGTCTTACGTGCATATTGCAAGTCGGCAGGTCTGAATCAAAAGGGCTCACCAAGAGAGTTACGTGAGCGACTTGATGAAGCGATGATGAGAGAAAATGTTACTGATCTAAGTGCGTATATAGATTCAACGAAGAATAGTAGTTAAAACTTAATCTTAATATCACTGTGGATTCACTTATTTTGTAGATACCTTTGGTAGAGATCTCACCGCAACTTATTTCTCACCAATGCACTCACTCTCCCCCACTGCCTGAAATTTTGTGCGGCTTCTTCACCGCTAAGAGACTGAAATTTTGTGCGGCTTCTTCATGGCTGAAGAGAAGAATGACGCTGCTGCGGCTCAAGAGAAGGATCAGGCGGTTGCTACGCAAACGCCTTGCCGCTGCGCGGCAAGGGAGGAGCACCCCCTCAAGGTCCCCTACGCGCCGGGGAGGGGGGATAGGGGCCCTGTGGGCCCAATAATTGTGATTGAGTATCAAGATCATCTTATTTCAATTATAGTTAGATGTTTTTGATGTAAATATTATGTAAGGTGTACACTTATAAAGGGTCCATCTCAGTATGACTTTCTCCCCCTACCATCCTTCTTTGCTTCGCCCCAAGCATTCACTATCATGCCATTATTGTACTTCTTGATAAATTCGAGGCTGTATTTGATATTTCTCAACGAAAGAAGCTTGTCCTCTTCAGCCCGAACACGTTTGGCCGTGGTTGCATCCTGACGACTTTTACTGGATCTCTTACTTTCTCCGTTGGCGTTCTTTCCATCACCCTTGATAGGAATTGTCTCATCATTTTCTGCGAAAAAGCTATCGTCTATAACAGTAACGGATGGCTTCAAAACGTAAGTAGATTGAGCAATTATGGGAGTGTCGTTGGGAGATGCGTCCATGTTGAACTTTTCAATCTCATTCTCCAATAACAAGCAGTGGTGAAAACCCTTGCCCTTATTACAAAACAAGCATTGATCATCATTGCAGAATTTATCCTGCCTCGTACTCTGCCTCTGAACCTCATTCGAAAAGACTATTGGTCGAGTAAACAGCTTTCTCAACTCTATCTCTTCCTTCTTGCGTCCTTTGTTGCGATTTTTGTACTCATAGAATATCATCTTCTGTTCAAGATCGTCAATAAACTGCTGCTTTTCTATTCTTTCACAATCTGCAAGACGGTTCCGTTCGCGAAGTCCCCTTTGGAACACCAGTCTTTCTTCGCTAAATGCTTTGTTCTCTAATTCAACTTCGTCCCTGCAAAGCTTTAGTCGTTGTTCCCGAGCGACTTCTAAGATTTCTTCTTGTGAACGACACTGCTCATCAATCATTTCAATCACGTTGCACAAGCCACGTGGGTATTGCTTCTTGCCGTCAGGGAGAAGATGCACGTAGTCAATTTTCGACCAAGAAAACGGGAGTGATTTCATGGTAATTCCTTGGGGTGCAATTACAGGCACAGAAGTCATTCTAATATTAGGGGGTGCTTTCCGTTCTCTCGTTACTCGAGTGGTCTTCCTGGGCATATCATTATTAGAAATCGAAGTGTATGTTCGTGCGGAGATTGAATGTCGTTTGGACGAATGTGACCCAATTACTTCACAGCCCTGATGAGTCGTGTTGACATGAGCCTCAACATCAGGAAAAGTCTTGAATACATGATGTGCATCATTGTCGACACAAAATGGACAAGAATATGTGACGCGTCCCCATGGAAGCTTGCCCGAGTGCACCTTGCCATAGTGAGAATAAATACTCTGAATTGACATGTTCATCTTGTTACAATCTGGGCAATGGCACAGAACAATCTTGGATTGTCCAATGAGACCTACAGCCGGACCAGCACGCGGAATGTCCTGCTCTTCGAAGCGCTCGATAGATTTACGCTTCCTCTGTGGTCTCTTGCCATTAGACTCATCATTCTCTCTGCTGCGACTATTCACTGCACCAAGGTCAGTGCTACCCCTCCTCATCCCGGGAAAGGGGGATGAAAACGAAAGACCGTGGAGCTGATGGACTAGTGGAGCTTGGACCTTCCTTGCCGGAGAAGTAAAGACCGTCGATGTAGTAACTTCTCCTGGACTTTTTCGAGCCGCATGAATAGGAAAATCATTCGATGATATCAGAGCGCCTGTTGTTATTATTGGTGAGATTGATATTAATGATCTCATATCACTGATTCTTGCGCAGCTCTGCTCATAAAACGAAGGTTGGTGCTCGGGTGGTGATGTGCCTTGTCGTGCCATGTAAGTGAGCCATTCATCTTCCACATGCTGCGGTGCTGACGAAATGATATTCGTATCAATTGGAAGAACACCAAACTCAGTAGAATTAGTGGCGTAGTACCTCTCTACTTCAGGGACGCCTTGCAATTTCCGCCCTGCAGGAGAGATGAAGTATCGATCGATCCGCGTGCCACCATTCTTCATTTTCCTTGTTATTAGGTTGATCTTCCATCCAGTACCTAATTCTGGACAGTTCTGCAAGACTTCACTCTCACCAGGGGGCAAAACGGCTGGGTAAAGCGTAGGAAGTAGTGGGAAAATATTGGAAACGTGCTGGCAGTGGCGACTCTGAATCTCTTGACTCCCATTCATGCGCGGCTGCGGTTCACTCTTGGCACGTTTATGGTGGTCAAAAGCTTCATTTTCACCTTCTATGAAACTCTTCACCATGTCGAATGAGACAGTATCAATAAGATGTTTCTTTTTTCCATCGTAATGTATTTTCAGCTTGGGTGAGACAACGTCGGGAAGGACTTTTTTCACAGTAGCTTTCCAGAGATTGTCATTACATTCAACGTAAATACGAGAACCAATCTCAATGTTGCTCAAGTTAGAAATGATCTGCATATCTCCGGACTTTCGCTTTCCTAACGTAACAGGGCGATCGTCCTTCCTTGATTCCAAATCAAGTTTGGGTAAGCTTTTGTTCGGAGCAAACACCGCATTCTAAATGTTACAAAGATAAGTGGTGGACAAATGAGTATGGAATGTTGTGGAGAGACGAAGAACATGCAAACCTGTTGCTTGATGGAGACTTACCGTTTTACTCTTGCCTTTAGAGAGAATCCGAAAGTGTGATGAGCAGCATCCATTCGATTTGGCTTGGGCATGCTTTTCACAGCCTGACACCATACAAATAACTCTATCTTTTGACCCTGCTTTCATTCTTTTGCAACTACTACCTAGCTGAATATTCTTCGCATCGTCATCATCTCTGCTAAGAAGTTCAGCCAAATAGGCCCGGTTGATCTGCAGATGACGGTCGAAAGGACTTATATTGTCAAGAAGTTGATCCTCGTCATCCTCGGCGATGATTATCATGGGTTCACAACGAGCAATTTTAGATCGGCGGCTTTCGCGAATAGATGGACCTGAGCTCGTCTCGGCCGAATCATCATCGAAAATATTATAGATGTGAGTCAAATCATTGAACTCGAGCGATTCACTTCGATTATTCATACAATCCCTACTCCTTGAATCTTTACATGCATCAACAGCATCCTCAAATACCTCTTCTCCAACTTGTCGAAAATATTCTTCAATTGTCATTTCGCCCAACTGACTAAGCTGATATAGCTCATCCTCGGCATAAAAGATGGAATGATGGTCTTTGATCCTCTCATCACCAAACTGATTAAAATCAAAATCTCTCATGATTGCATTCTTGTAGAATGTAAACCACTTCTTTAATGTTATGGGCGTAATGTCCATATATTCGGCAAGTTCAGATACCGTCGGTGCATTACTAATAACATCATTTGGATGAACACTAAATTCGGATAAGTTGTATAGTCGTAGCATTTTATTATGCGTATGGCTTGTACCGTGCAATTCATTTAGCCTGTGTGTTGCAAGTTGAAGCATCTGTACAAGTTGATTCGGCCTTTGAACCCACTTGATGAATGTGAGACTACCGAGTGGAGGTAGACGCTGTCCCAAGTGGGATGACTTTAGTCTCTCTGATGTGGACTTCTTCTTGGTTGTATAAAGAAATTTATCAACCAAGCCATGTTTGGAAGAAGATTTCTTTGGAATACATGTTAGATGATGATTTGGCTTGTATGATGATGGCCTTTCGTCGAATGCAATTGGAGAAGCAACCAACTTATCGCGCCAAGCATAATTTTGTGTGATTAGTAGTGAACGATGATCAGGTATAATTTCATCAGAGGACTTGAATGATGACTGATGTTGATCATGTTGATCATTACTGTCTCTACGAAGCCATCTATGGATTGACTTGTTTCGTTTACTGATATCAGCAGTGATTTCTGTGTGAAAATTTGGGCAGAAAAAGAGATTAGTATGTATGTGTAACAAACTTCAAAAAGGAAAAAAAAAGCAAACCACAAAAAAAAATGTTCTTACTCTGTAATGCCACTTCGTTATCAGCCACAATGAACATATCACTTTGAGCAATTCGACTAAAGAATCTTCCACCACTCCGTTTCAATCGTTTCTTGAATAGACGACAAATCTGTTTCGACGCAATTTCGTCACTTTTGGTTTCTCCAGATTGTCGTTTACCAAGCGTGTTAAAGTGTTTATACATGACTTCTTTATACTTATCATCGCTTAAGCTAAGTGTGATATCACCCTCTTTTGGCACGAGGTTGTTTCTTACTGTCTCACTTTGTGTCGGTGTACGTGAAGATGATCGTCTATTGGATATCTCGGATGTTGTTGATGAAGACGTCTCAGCCTCACGTTTTTGTGGATAGGATGGTGGCATAGTAGCCTCCTCCAATGCGCGTTCTCGAGGCGATCGCCTTGGTCGAGTCTCAGTTGTCCGTGAGGGATTTGCTATTGGTAGAGAACTTTTCTTGGCTAAACTAGACTTTGGGCTTGATGCATTTATAGACTTGTGCTTACTGGCTTGTTTGGTCGGTGAGTTCGACCAAGCTTGATAATTCCTCATTCGTCTGCCAATGTCAGCGTTAATCTCTGTATTATATTATACAAGTAATATACAAGTTGAAACAAAAGAAATGCACATGAGTTATGTAGATCCGAAAACATTTGAAAGGCAACCGTGATCGATAATATTGGGAGTGTGTACTCACTACATAAAGCTTTGTCGTCATCGATCTCAATTTCTTGACCACGTTCCCTTCGGTAGAATCTACCACCATTACTACCCATCTGTTGTTTGAATTCAACGAGGATCTCATTTCCAATTTTCGAAAGTTCAATATCTCTCGATTTACCTAATATGCGGAAATGTTTCCACATGATGTCCTTGTAATGATCATCATCTAAGCTGACTACTACGTGACTGACAGTAGTAGAAGATGAATCATTCATCTGTGGATAATCATTATTAGAAGAAGATTCTTCACCAGTAGCATCATTGATGTGATTACTGTTGCTGGACGAAGAAGAAGAAGCAGCAGCAGCAGCAGCAGCATTAGTAACATCTGAAACAGCAGCAGTTATATTTTGATCACAGTAGTAATTATCAACATTTCCAGAAGATAATAGATTATTAGCATACATAACTTCCGATACAACTTTTGCAGCAGTAGCAGATGATTCTATATCATCATGATTGTCGGCATGTTGTTGTTGTTGTTGTTCATGAGTAACTCTTGCCACAGTCCCACTAAGCATTGATGCGATCGCTCGTGCTGCATTTGGTATACAGTTGGGTATACTACCAAACAAGGGGGATGATAGACTTGTACCGCTACTATTATTATTGTCTGGACCACTCCCATCATAATTGTTGTTGGCATAATTATCATCTGTAGGGGAACGACTGACATTATTTGTTGCTTCAACAATGTTGTGTTGACTAATTTTGGACGGCGATGCAGCCGCGGCATCGGCGGTGCTAAAGTCGACAGTACTATTATTTGAAGTTAGACTATTATTACTACCACCCATCCGAGGTGACAATGCCGCATCCACGGCCATATCTGACATGAGTTCTAATTGTACTCGTATTAATTGATCACGCAAGCGTGGCGTCGCGGTGGATGGTGGTTGACGTATGATAGTAGTGGTGGTAGTAATAGTCGTATTATTTTTGCTTTTGGACGGCAGCGACGATGGCTGCGACGGCATACACGGGATAGTGCGGATAAATTAAACGACGACGACGACTCTCCACGAGGATGATACGAGTGATATGATGATGTACGAGGTAGGGTACGATACGGGATTTCCTTCGGGCTGTCGTGGCTCGTGGCGTGGGTGGCGACTTTCGTGCGAAGCCAGACCAAAACCCGAAGGCCAGACCTTTCTTCCGTCCGCAAAAGAAGATGGTGGGGTGCTGACGATGACAAAAGACGCGTTCCGCCTTTCCATCAAATCAGGAGAATGGGTACCTCAATCTTCATGCATTCAATCGCCTCGATGACAATCGGCATTATCATCGTCGGAGGCGGGACCGCAGCTTTCTCATCTGCGTTCATGACGCCCAGGAGAATGGGGACAGTGGATGTTTCAAAGCGCAGAAGGAGGGCTGCAATAATTCGTATGGCATCATCTTTGTTTGATGACGTTGCGATTGGTCAGCACCAGCAACAAGGTGGCAGCGATGATGATGATGGCGACATAATTGCCGCGGGAATGACTTGTCCACCGGTATTCTTCGAGGATATCGATAGCGACTACTTCAATAACGACAATGACCAAACTACTACTACTACTCGATCAATGTCATTATCCGATTATAATGCAGGGTCTGTCATTCTTCCCCTAACTGATGAGGAAGCACGTATAATCGAAGATCGTGAGGAACGTTTATTCCAATATGTTAACAATACACGTTTGGCCGAACGGTGTATATTAGTAGGGGTAGAGGACTTATCAAGTGCGCGTAAGGCACGAAAGATAGGTCGACAAAGGAGTAGTAGGGAGGAGAATGATAGTCAGGATGATGATAATGTCAGTAATAATGAACAACGAAACAATGCCGATGATGATATCAGTCTTACATGGACACTTGAAGAATCCATGGTAGAGATGCGTGAATTAATTAAAACATCCGGCCTTGTCCTCGAAGGAGAGATTATCCAACGATTACAGGAGATTAATCCCAAGACATATATTGGTTCTGGTAAAGTCATCGAATGCCAATCTCTCCTAGCAAACATCAATGACAAACTTGAACAACAGGCGGAGTTCGTATCATCGGGCTGTTGCACGGTAGTATTCGATGCGGAACTAACACCCGGCCAGCAAAAGGCATTAGAGAATGCATTCAATCGTAAGGTAATAGAAAATGATTTCCTTGCCGGGGCAGATGATGATACAGTCGTGAAAGTTGTTGATCGGACTGCATTAATACTTGACATCTTCGCCCAACATGCTAAAACACGTGAGGGCAAACTTCAGGTTGATTTGGCATTACACGAATATCGTAAGCCGCGATTAACTAAAATGTGGACACATTTAGAACGACAAAGTGGTAGTGGAGGCGTGGGACTACGCGGTCCAGGTGAGACACAGTTAGAGGTCGACAAACGTATATTACGTGATCGTATAATAATATTAAAAAGTAAGATAGATGAGGTACAGAAGCAACGTGACTTACATCGTCGAGGACGCAAGCGTGGTGGACTGCCGGTATTGGCATTGGTAGGATATACCAATGCAGGTAAATCGACATTATTGAATAGTCTAACCAAGGCTGGTGTTTTATCCGAGGATATATTATTTGCGACATTAGATCCAACGACACGACGAGTAAAATTACCGGGATATAAGACTCATCCTGAGGTGTTGTTAACTGATACTGTCGGATTTATACAAAAGTTACCAACACAATTAGTTGCGGCATTCCGTGCTACGTTGGAGGAGGTGAAGGAGGCGGATGTATTGGTGCATATAATGTGAGGTTATTATTTGCGTCCATTTCGGTGTTTTTAGTGTGCATGAATTATATGCCTTCTCATTCTTATTGGCTGTATCTCATTATTATTGTCTTTTACTTTTTCAGAGATGTGTCAAATCCGTGTTGGAAGAAGCAGGAAAATTCAGTAACCAGTGTCCTCAGTGAAATTGGAGCGGGGGACAAACCCGTCGTACGGGTCTTTAACAAGTTAGATCTCTTAGATACTGACGATGCCGAAATGCTTAAGTATGAGGCTGCAACATCAACCAACGACTTTTCTGTCGGCATTAGCAGTCTCACGGGAGAAGGTCTTGGTGATTTCGTTGCCGTCGTTGAGGACGCGTTGAGTGGTCTACTTGTACCAGTAGAATTAGAAATTCCTTACTCCTGTGGTCATGAGATCAATCACATACATGAGGTGGGGAGTATAGAGGTCATAGACTATCGCGAGAACGGTACGTATATAATGGGTCGTGTGCCAATTTCTCTAGCAATGAAGCTTCAACAATACAGCGTAGCAAATAATAGTAGAGTGGATGACACCAATCGAAAGAGTGTGCAAGCCGAGATAGATTGGACCGCTCTTGGTAAAGGACGACACGAGAAGAAGACGCAATAGAAAGACAGAGGTAGAACTATAAAAAGGTTGTGTTATCAAAACTTATGCACTACCTTTTAAGGGGCACTCCATTCCAAGCTAAAAAAGCTGAGAAGAAATACCTATTATCTCTCTCCCACCATTTTTCAGGATTTCCCCGTGTTAATGACATTAACAGAGCTGAATCAACGTCACAAAATAAATCATCAATCCCCTCAAACAACTGGGATAGAATTTCTCGATTTATCAAACTAGATGACATTGAATCATTACTGAGACGCTGTCTTGATTCAACGTAGGTCCTCATTAACTTTGCACTGAATACATCTTCTATGTCAAGACGTTCTCTCCGACCAATCGAATCAATCATTCCGTATATTTGCATATACAGAGCAAGAATGTCAGACGATTTTCCCTCCTTCAAGATTTCATAAGCAATATTGCTACAGCGACGTTCCACCGACTTATTATCGACAAATGATGAGGAGCAAAAGTACTTTGCAAACGCTGTCAATTTAGCATCACCAGAAAACATTTTAATGGAATTCAGGAGTGACTTATTATCGGCGATTCCAACCTGCTGCATTGAGAGTGAACGCAGACCATTCGGATCCTGGAGGTAGCTCAAATGACCTGCCTTACGTTTGAAGAATAAAGTAGATATATTACTACAGTTGCTCCAGTCTTGCACATTAATGTCAATTGGGTAGTACCGCTCTGACTTGGAACGAAGTGTAATAAAGTTGGAATCATTTGCCACAAGAAAAGGCAAGGACGTGTTTATCACTTCAGATGAATCTTTCACGCTCAGTTCAATGGGAATGCATATCTTTTGATTGGTATCCACATCACACGCCTCGAGAATGCGTTCATGAACTGCCAGCACATAAAGATGACGCAGGGCTTGAAGGTGATACTGATTGTCAGATGAAAGAATTGGAAAATGTGGGTAGAATGCTGCTATAAGAACAGCAACGTCTTCGGGGCTGTTTCCCAAGGTACACTTCCCCCCTCCCAAGAAGAGAAGACCAATTGCTGCGCCAAAGGCCATGTGCGTCCCGTACAATGTCCCATCATCACACTTCCAACGCAGAGCACGAAAAAGCCTAAATGAATCCAAATCGCCAGTTCCCGACATCACCATTGCCAACGAAATGGCGGCAGTGCATAGGCATGTAACAAGTGTCGAATTGTCTGGTCGTTGAATAAGGGACACAGCATCCTTGTTGTCACGTAGCTCTAAGAGCCATAAAGCGCGTTCAATGATTGCCGCGGCTGCCGCACGATTTGCGGAGCCTGCATACTTCAAGCCCAAGGAAAAGCATGCGCCTGAGATAATGTATGCGTTGGCTTGCCGTATCGCGTGAGGATCGAAATCTATCATATCTTTCTTCACTACTTCGTAATCCCCTGTATCACCATGCTCGTCCATTATATCACCGCCTGCCGCAATATTGATAGCTCTCTGTGCTGCATTCTTCATCAGGTTGATGCTACTCTTCACTATGGAAGGAATCTGAATATCAATCCAAATAGAAGTGGGTGTAATATCGTTCCAGAGAATGAGTGATCTTGAAATAACACGCAATGCGAGCATGTCGGGCCTACTGTAGTCAAGCAAGAAATGAGTGTCAGGTAGTTGCAGACTAGCGGCAACGGAAGCATTCTGGCTTCGTATGTACATCAAGCCTAGTGCTAGCGTAGCTCCAGATGCAGTAATGTCAGTATTGATAGAAGAAGTAACTTCGTCGATGCGAGAGTTCCAGTCCATTTCTCCTTGATTGCCGCTACCAGCGCTCCTCTCGACGTTCTCATGTCGTCCATTAAATTCACCACGATTTACACTACCTGTTATGTAGCATTGTAACCGCTCTTCAATGCGAAGATCTTCAAGACCGCTAACAGTCGATGTACCCCCTTTTAAGTTTACCATCCCAAGTGCAAGACCACAAACTAAAGCAAAGCTTTCCCTATCATTCGAATTTTGGTCCTTTATTGGCTGTCTACCCATTTCGTTAAGAAGAAACTCTGTCATAAGTCTATGAGATGAGGCTTGATACAGTAGACCAATACTAGCGACAGATGCTGCTTGTACTGGACTTGCAAGGTCCATGGGTAAGAATGAGGGAGGGAGTAAAGACGGTACATGGAGGCATAGCATTTTCGAAATCGATGGATCACATGATCCTCTTTTATTGGCCGACATTCCCAAGAATATACCAACTGTCGTTGTAATCGTTCCCTGCGTCAAGTAATCGGTTAGATCAATTGTTGTCAATGCCGAGAGGTATCCTCTCAGGCCAAGTGCCATGAGAAATCCCCCATGTGCATAACTTGGCGTAGTCGTCTGTGCGGAATTGGCGCCGGTGGCACCAGCCACGTTCTCCACCACATGCACTGGTTTATTAAACTTTATCCACGTCCTTGTTATCGCTTTATAGTTCATGTCTTCGCTAGCACAAGGAAGACGAAGTCCAGCAGCAACACCATTATGAAATTCAGGCCAGACACGATAGTTGCTAGGGCAGGTTGACATGTCAAGGGCTAGCGTACCATTCATTGGTGGGACACGTCCAGCCATAACGATACTTGGAATGAGCAGTTGCTCCGCCGTTGGAGCATGATGAGTGCCTAATGTGAGCATTCCTCGACCGAGAGGCAGAGCTATGGAGCGACGGCAAAGTAGCAGCAATTTGTCTTGCTTGCTTCGTTCATATTCATGATCCGATAGCTCCACCGGACGGACAACACGAAGGAAGAGTGGGCGTGAGGATCGTAGGAGTCTCACAGCCTCACGCACGCGATTGTCGTCAGGAAAAATCATTGACGAGAAATGTTCCAAACCAACTAGTCCATCATTGTCAGGATCGGCTACTTCCGGTGAGCCCCCATCAGACTCCACCTTGTTGGAAGACGAAGAACTCATCATTGATTGTGACATGAATGTAGCTAAATCATTCCGCCCAATCATATCGTAGGCTGCGGCGGGCCAACAATCAACTGTCGACTCCACCTGTGGAGGATCTAAGAAACATCTACGGATCGCCTCCAATAGCGGAAGGACTACTCCTATGGGAAGTTCATCTTGTAACTGGGAAGGGCGAAATATTCCTTCATCAAGCATTGCCAAAATGGTCAGTCTATCGTGAAGATTTCGGCCGAAACCAGCATCTAGATTGCGACAAAATAGACTGGTGAAAAGGCGAAGGACCAGCCAGGTTGTGGAACAGAGGCCATTCAACCCAGTCTCAAACAAGATATTGTATTCTGCAACTCCATGTACATCATCTACCAAAATATCGTCGCCGTCAGATTGAAGTATACCATCCAACCAAGTCATGATGCATGGAGGAGTCATGAAACTTGATACCCGACACTTGTTTTCAGAATGTACAAAATATGAATCGCGTGCATTTGATAAGCATCGAGAATTTCCCAACATACGATTGTAGTGATCTTCATAGTCAATCATTAATGGACTCATTTGTTCCGACACATGGAGTAATAGTGTTCCAATGCGACGTGTCCATTGAAATCCACGCGATGCACTAACAAGTCGTGAGTCTTCGTGAAGCAAATGCAACGCGTCGAAAATACGTTGCTTGTACAATTCAGGCATTGTGACGACATGTCTATCATTATCATGTGTTGCTCTTTCCTTGGCTTCAATTACAAGTTGCCTTGCACACACAAGAGAAGAGAGTGATGTAACATCACATGATGGGCCACATGCATCTCTTTTTTTAGAGTCGACAACCGTATTTATGTCGTCACCAAATAGAAGCCGACCCTCTCCGGCACAAAAAGCCGCATGATAGTCCGATAGGAGTAGAGCCTCCCATGCTGAAGTTGGTGACTTTGCGCATGTCCCTTCTTCATCACTATCTCTGACATTCATCCCCAAAAGGTTGAGCACAACCTCCGTCAAAGAATACCAACTATGATCCTCCACTTTCCGAAAGGTATTCTTAATTTCGTTTGATTCGTGTTGTTTGTATAACTGTTGAAATAATCGCACTGTATCAGCACGTAACATTAGTGGTAGCATAGTCTCCAATATCGATACATGACTACCTTGCGATTGTAAACTGCATTCTCTCTTTGGACAGATGACAGATGACTCTATTGCCCTCACTGCAGTTTCCGTTAGGCAGCTGGTATTTATCAAAAGAGTGAAAGTTGCACGTACTATGACTACTCTCGGTCGATCTTGTTGACAACCCTGCCCCTTCCTCACTTTATCATGTTCCCTATCATTTCCACTATTTACAGTACTCTCGGCTGAAGAAGGTAGGAGTAAACGTATATCAACTCGATTTTCAACCGAATTTTGCAGTCGAACAAAGATTGGTTTACAGGAGGTGAGGCTTTTGAGAATAGGGTGGGACTTTTGGTGGGGTCGTATAGTAAAGTCTGTAATGTGAATAACCCCTGCACGATACAAACTTGTCATGATGCGCATTTTGTCCTTACAATCTTTATCGTCCTGCTGCTGCTGTCGTACAATCAAAATATCCATTGCCATAGTGTCATTATCCGCATTCTGATATCGGCTAGTATGTCTCTTTCCATTATTGTTGATCCCATCCTTACGTTTGGCGGCAAACGGTGCAAGTGGAATGGGAATAGATTGGACTGGTCGTGCCGATGAGCATGGTAGGTCAACTAGGTGTGACACGGATTGGATAGAAACTACAAAGCCTTCTTGATTGAAATGTAGTCCGAGTGAATAACATCGCAATATGGCAGGTTCATCTGTACTACTACTACTACTACTTTCATCTGCTACTGTAATCGTCCTATAATGATGGTTCGGTTTGAATAGACATAAAACCAAATCACCTCTCCCAAGCATATCTGTTGCCAAGAAGACATGACGTTTATATCTTTCTACTTCATTATACGAATCACCATTATCAATATGACCATCATTGTTATCATCATTATTCGCATGAATGAAGTTGGTAGTATCATCATTTTCTACGTATAATTTACTCAATGTAAAGTGAGGATGAATGTAGGAACTGGACAGAAGGTCTCCACCGCCACCCTGTTGGTTCCATTGCTGCTGCTGCTGCTGTTGCTGTCGTTCGTGATCTTCATTATCAATACCCATCATATCCTCATCCTTTTCCATAATTGATTCAACAGATAATTGATTCCAACGTCGTCCGGTACTTTTCCATAATGGTACATCCTCAACTGGACTAATTGTATGTGACAACGACCAGAATGTATGTCGATCTAATTGACTATTATACGTTACACAAATTGTTGGTCCTGTTGATGATGACGATGATGTCGTCGTAATAATAGTTGACGGTATTGTGCCATGGAATAATCGGGGTGAACCAACATGGACTAATGTTTCTAATACATTCGAAAATAGTCGTACACTACTACTACTTTCGTTATCATTACCAGTATCAGCAGCACTCTCGTTCTCCTCATTATTAGCAGCAGCAGCAGCACTGCCCATTACTACTACAGCCAATGGATATATTTCATCTAACGGATGACGTAAGGAGAATAAGCATGGTACATCACCACCATCTTCTACTACTACTATACCATTATTAATGATTGCATCAGCATAATTATCAATATCATTGTCAATATCATTACCATCAACATCCATTGCCATGGTGGACGATGGTGCAGGAGGAAGATTGGCATTAGCATTCGTAGTAGTCGCAGTAGCAAAGAAAGATCCCATCATTGGATTATTAAGCGTCCCATCCGGAAAGCGTAGTGGTTTGGGTGGTCCTTCCAATGATACATCATCATTATCATCATTGTAATCATTATCCTCATCATTATTGCGTCGGTTGTGCTGCTGCTGCTGCTGCTGTAATACTTTAGGAGTGGCAGGCAGTATCTTGCCAATGACGGTAGTACCATCAATATTCCCCGCACCAGTAACATCATTGGCAGTCCTAGCAGCGGCGGCAATATTGTCATAGTCAACAACGCTAGGCAAGCGAGATATCAATAATCCATCATCCCCATTCGAGAATATAGAAGATGCAATGAACGGCAATGGTATAGTATGTCCACTCGGGCCACCACCGTCATACTCATCATCATCGGCATTACTACTATTAGTGGTGGCCAATGATGCGGCATCGCCCAAGACATCGAATATATGTAATGTAGTTGGATTACTAAGTACGCATAACATTTTACGCGTATTATTAGTAGTAGTACTATTGCCTTTCGATCTATTGCCACTTTGGAACGTCGTCCAGCACATGATTTCTCGTGTATATCCATCATCCCATCCTGCAGTATCATCATTGGCCGTCGTCGTCATCCTTCGTCCTCCTCCTTCATTTCGTTGCA
>Ga0247831_1005508_pt1 | contig 15755 bp, 15 predicted proteins | sample LaCruzMarch2015__9_FD_192406 | JGI IMG/M metagenome (GOLD analysis project Ga0247831, IMG submission 192406) | Freshwater microbial communities from meromictic Lake La Cruz, Castile-La Mancha, Spain - LaCruzMarch2015_1m | ecosystem: Environmental > Aquatic > Freshwater > Lake | place: Spain... | reverse complement strand
AGGACCGGCGCTGGATGCAGATGGCCCTGATGCTCGCCCGGCGCGGGCTCGGCACCACGGCGCCCAACCCGTCGGTCGGCGCGGTGATCGTCGATCCGTTGGCCGATACATTGATTGCACGCGGCTGGACGCAGCCGGGCGGGCGTCCGCACGCCGAAGTCGAGGCACTGACGCGGGCAGGCAGCCGGGCACAGGGCGCTACGATGTACGTCACGCTGGAGCCGTGTTCGCATTTCGGCCGCACGCCGCCGTGCGCCGACGCGGTGATCGCGGCCGGCATCGCCCGCCTCGTCGTCGGCGTGCGCGACCCCGATCCACGCGTCGCAGGCCGGGGTCTGAAGCGCTGCGCGGACGCGGGGATCGACGTCACTGCCGGCGTACTCGCGACCGAGGCGCACCACGTGACGCTCGGCCACATCCTGCGCGTCACCGAGCGGCGACCCTACGTGCTGGTCAAGATGGCGGTCGATGCTGCGGGCGAGGTGCCGCGCGGCGCCGATGGCCGGCCGGTCTGGGTGACAGGGGACGCCGCGCGCGCCGACGGTCATATGCTGCGGGCCGAAGCCGATGCCATCGCGGCCGGTGTCGGCACCATCGCGGACGACAATCCCGATCTCGGCTGCCGGTTGCCGGGGCTCGCTCATCAGAGCCCCATCCGGGTCGTGATCGCCGGAAGCCGGCTGCCCGCGACCGACCGCCGCGTGGTTGAAACTGCGCGGGCGCGGCCTACCTGGATTGCGCACCCGCACGGGACTGACGCTGAACGGCTTGCAGCGCTGGAGGCTGCCGGTTGCCGGCTGTTGGACACGACCACGGTGGGGGGCCGCGTCTGGTTGCCGGCGCTGCTCGAAGCTATGGTAGAACAGGGTGTGACGCGGTTGCTGGTCGAGGGTGGCCCAGGCATCTGGCGGGCTTTTCTCACGGCAGGTCTCGCCGACGAGGTCGCGCTTTATCAGGCCCCTCCCGAAAGCTCGTCGCACCGCGCGCTGGTGCAGCAATCGCCCGCGGCAATCGTCGCGGGGTACGGCGGCACCGGTTACCGGCTCACCGAGAGCCGCCCGTTCGGTGCCGACATGCGGCACATGCTGGTCAGAAAGTGAGGCTCTAGATGTTCACCGGTCTCGTCAGCGACGTCGGCGAGGTGGTCGGCCGCGACGGCGGACGCTTCACGATCCGTTCGCGCTATCCAGCCGCGGGCATTACAGTCGGCGCCTCGATCGCCTGCGACGGTTGCTGCCTGACGGCGACCAGCATCGCACCGACTTCTGGCGGCGGCGCCGATTTCACCGTCGACGTATCCAACGAGACGCTGTCCAAGACGACGCTCGGCGCATGGCAGGCCGGCACCCGGATCAACCTGGAGCGCTCGCTCAGGGCTGGCGATGAACTCGGCGGACACGTCGTGTCCGGTCACGTCGACGGCACGGCGACCATCGTGGATGTCCGTGCCGACGGGGACAGTCGTCGCTTCCTGCTGGAGGCGCCGGAGCATCTGGCGCTCTACATCGCACCGAAAGGATCGGTCGCGCTCGACGGAACGTCGCTCACCGTCAACGAGGTCGCGGGCAACCGGTTCGGCGTCAACCTGATCCCGCACACCTTGACGGTGACCACGTGGGGGGCCAAAACGCCCGGCGCGCGTGTCAACCTCGAGGTCGACCAGTTTGCGCGATATGTTGCGCGCCTGCTGGAGTTTCGCTCGTGACCAGAGAGTTCCACTCGTGACCAAGGGCCTTTCGACCGTCGCATACCAGGAGGGGCTCGGCTTCCTCTCGACGACGGCTGAGATCATCGACGATCTGCGTAACGGGCGCATGGTCATTCTGGTCGATGCGGAGGATCGCGAGAACGAAGGCGACCTGATAATCCCGGCGCAGATGGCGACGCCCGACGCCATCAATTTCATGGCGAAGCACGGTCGCGGCCTGATCTGCCTGTCGCTCACAGAGGCGCGCGCGCGGGACTTGCGGCTCGCCTCGATGGTGCCGGCCAATGCCTCGCGCACCGGCACCGCCTTCACGGTGTCCATCGAGGCACGTGAGGGCATCACCACCGGCATTTCGGCGGCCGATCGCGCCCGCACCATCGCCGCTGCCATCGACCAGACCAAAGGCGCCGATGACATCGTCTCGCCGGGCCACGTGTTTCCCCTCGTCGCCCGCACCGGTGGTGTCCTGGTCCGCGCTGGCCACACCGAGGCGAGTGTCGATCTCGCCCGCCTCGCCGGCCTCTATCCGGCGGCCGTGATCTGCGAGATCATGAACGACGACGGCACCATGGCGCGGATGCCGGATCTCGTCCCGTTTGCACAGCGCCACGGTCTGAAGATCGGCACCATCGAGCAACTCATCGCCTTCCGCCTGCAGAACGACCGAATCGTGCGCGAGGTTGCCCGCCACAGCGTCGAGAGCGCCATCGCTGGCCGCTTCGATCTGTGCGTATTCGAGACGGCAGTCGACGGCATCGAGCATCTGGCGCTTGTGAAGGGCGACATCCGGGCGCCGGGTCCAGTGCTGGTGCGCGTACACGCCGTGAACCCGCTCGCTGACCTGCTCGGCATCGGCAGCGCAGGCCGTGCGGCAACGGACGGGGCCGGCGCCGAGGGCGGGTCGTTGCTCGAGCGCGCCATGCACGCGGTCGAGGCGGAAGGGCGCGGCGTCATCGTATTGTTGCGTGACCTCCGCGCGCGTTCCGTGTCCGAGAGACTGGCGACACGCACGCCAGCGGGCGGCGAAGCGGGCCATCCGCGCAAGATTCAGGGCCAGGAGCGCCGGCAGGTCGAGATCGGTATCGGCTCCCAGATCCTGCGGGCGCTGGGTGTCAGCGAGATGACGCTGCTGTCCAACTCGCCCGAGCAGGTCTATGTCGGTCTCGAAGGTTACGGCCTGAAGATCGTCGGTCAGCGGGCGCTCTGACGCGCCCGGCATGACGTCGTACAGCGCGCCCCACGGGCGCGATCGGGACATGGCATCGGCGCGCCGCACTGTCGGCCCGCCGGCATTCGACAGTTGCGCGCCGGTCTGGTGCGCCATCTTTTCTGGAAGGCAAACGATATGGTTGGGCGTGGATCGAGATCGGCGGGCTTTCTGGCCGCCCGCAGCAGCGACGACGATGGGGACAAGACGGCGGAGCGACGCATTCTGGTGATCGAAGGCCGCTACTACGAAGACATCGCCGACGAACTGGCGGCAGGAGCGGCAGCCGTGCTCGATGCGGCGGGCTACGCGCATGAGCGGATCACGGTGCCGGGCGCGCTGGAGATCCCGCAGGTGCTGGCCAGCGCCGTGCAGGCGGGGTTGATCCCGCAAGGCGGCCGGCGCGCGCGTTTTGCCGGCGTCGTGGCGCTCGGCTGCGTCATTCGCGGCGAGACCGCGCACTACGATATCGTCTGCAACAATGCCAACCACTGGCTGATGGCAACGGCCGTCGCCAACGCGATCCCGGTCGGCAATGGCATCCTGACCGTCGACACCAAGGAGCAGGCGCTCGCCCGGGCGCGCGGCGGCGTGGACGGCAAGGGGGGCGATGCCGCCCGCGCCTGCCTCGCGCTGCTCACCATCGCCGCGAGCTTCCGCGAAGGGGACGCCTGATGGTGAAATCACCAAAGGGCGGCGTGCAGGCGCGCAGCGTCGCCCGGCTGCGCGCCGTCCAGGCGCTGTATCAGATGGACCTTGCCGGCACCGATCTCAACCTCGTCATCGCCACCTACCAGACAGGTAAGCTGCCGGTCGAAGACGAGGATACGGAGGAGGAGCTTGCTGCGTCCGATGCGACGTTTTTCGCCGAACTGGTTCGGGGTGTCGTGCGCCGCCAGCGCGACATCGATCCCGTTATCGACGAGCAATTGGCCATCGGCTGGCGGCTGGTGCGCATCGAATCGACGCTGCGTGCCATCCTGCGTGCCGCCGTGTTCGAGTTGATCGATCGCCCCGACGTTCCGGGCCGCGTGGTCATCAACGAGTACATCAACGTGGCGCACGCGTTCTTCCAGGAGGAGGAGCCGAAGGTCGTCAACGGCGTGCTTGATCGCCTCGCGCGCCGCTACCGGCCCGAAGAGTTCGCGGTGAAGGGCGGCGTCTGAGCGCACAGCGCGGGCGGCGCGGTCTCGCCCAGGGAAGTCGGCGGTCATGCCGGAGGCGGTGACGGGAAGCGCTGGCGACAAGTCTGGACCGGGGCCACGTCCTGAACCGGGGCGCGACCAGCGGCCGTGGCGGGCAATCCTCGTGCTCGGCCTGACGCAGGTGATCGGCTGGGGCACGACGTACTCGTTGCCGGCCGTGCTGGTCGACCCGATCTCGGCCGATCTTGGGCTCTCGCCAGCGTTCGTGTTCGCCGGCATCTCGGTGATGTTGCTGGTCAATGCCGCGGCCGCACCGCTGATCGGGCCATCGCTCGACCGGCTGGGGGCTGCCCGCGTGCTGGTCGCCGGCTCGCTGGTCACGGCCGTCGGGCTGGCGGTGCTGGCGATGAGCCGTGGCCCCGTCACCTATCTGATCGCCTGGACCGTGCTCGGCCTCGCCATGGCGACGGCGCTGTCGACGCCTGCGTATGCGGCACTCGTCGCCATCTCTGGCCGCGGCGCGCGCGCCGACATCGCCACGCTGACGCTGTTCACGGGATTTTCGTCGTTCCTGTTCTGGCCGCTGACGCTCTCCTTACTGGGCTACCTCGACTGGCGTGGCATCGTGCTCTGCTATGCTCTGGTACACGTTGTGGTCTGTGCGCCGCTGCACTGGCTGGCGCTGCCGCGTCCGGCGAGCGGGCTGGTCGAGGGGCGGAACGGGGCAGCGGCGGCAGGACGCGCCGGCCTCAATGCCTCGAACGAGTGGAGAGGGTTCTGGCTGGTGGCCGTGGCGTTCTCGGCGGCCGGCTTCGTCGGCTGGGGCCTCGCCCTGCAGCTGCCGCGCCTGTTCGCCGACCTCGGTCTCGCGCCGATGACGGCGATCACCATCGCCGGCCTTGCGGGTCCCGTGCAGGTGGCAGCGCGGGCGATCGACATGGTCTTTGCCGGGCGCACGCGGGCTATCACAGTCGCCAGCGGCGCCGTGGCGCTGCTCGCGGCGTCGCTGGTGGTGCTCGCCCTGACGATCCTTCTGGCCCAAGGCGGAGGGACGGCTATGCTGGTCGGCACGCTGGCATTCATCGCACTGTGGGGCACCGCCAACGGTCTCATCACGGTGGCCCGCGCCGCAGTGCCACTCGAAGTGTTCGAGCCTGCCCGCTTCGGAACCTGGATGGGGCGCCTCGCGCTCTACCAGAATATCGCGTTCGCAGTGGCGCCGGTGGTGCTGGCAGCGACCATCGAGCGCTTCGGCGTGCTCCCCGCGCTGGCGCTGACCGGCGTATTCGCGGTCGCAGCGCTCGCGGCTATGATAGCGCTCGGCAAGCTGCTGACTGGCGCGGCGCCCGACAACCGGCAGGGTGGACCATGACTTCACAGGCGGCTGCGGCGACATCGATCGACGGCGAAGCGGGCATCATCGCGGTGCTGCGCCCGCTCGCGGCCGGGTTCGGGGGCGCGCTGGGGCTCGCCGACGATTGCGCTCAGCTGACGCCGGCGCCCGGCCAGGATCTCGTGCTGAAGTGCGATCCGGTGCGGGCGGGCGTGCATTTCTTCGCGGACGACGATGCCGCCGACATCGCCTGGAAGGCGCTCGCCGTGAACGTCTCCGATCTCGCCGCCAAGTCGGCGCGGCCGGTCGCCTACTTGATGGCGCTGTCGTTTCCGGAGCACCCGCCGCGCGTGTGGCTCGAGCGGTTCGCAGCAGGCCTCGGCGCCGCGCAGGAGGCCTTCGGCATCGTGCTCGCAGGTGGCGATACCGATCGGGCGGGAGGGCCGCTGTCGATCACCGTCACCGTGATCGGTGAAGTGCCGGTTGGCCGCATGGTCCGGCGCGCTGCGGCTCAAGTCGGCGACGTGCTTTTCGTCTCGGGCACGCTCGGCGATGCAGCCGTCGGGCTGCAACTCCGGCTCGATGGCCAGCTCGCGCCCCGCGCCGGGCTCGACGATCAGTCAGCCCGTCACCTTCTCGGCCGCTATCTGAGGCCCGCGCCGCGGCTCGGCCTCAAGGCCGCGTTGCGCAATCACGCCCGCGCGGCGATGGATCTCTCGGATGGGTTGGCGAAGGACCTCGGCCGCATGCTGGCGGCGAGCAGCGCAGCAGCCGGCATGACGCTCGGGGCGACCGTGAGCGCGGTCGATCTGCCGCTGTCGCAGCCGTTCCGCATGGCGCTTTCGTGCGGCGTGGCCGCGATCGCCGATGCGCTTGCGGCCGGTGACGACTACGAGGTGCTGGCAGCGGTGCCTCCGAACGCAGCAGATGCCTATCGCGCTGCAGCGGCAGCCGGCGGCGTCGAGGTGACGGCGATCGGCACGGTGGAGGCGGCCAGGGGGCTCAGGATCGTCGATGCCTCCGGGGACGAAATCGACCTCGGTCGCACCGGCTACGACCATTTCAGTGCGGCCGTAGACCCGTCGACGTCACAGCAGTGAATTTCGGCGATCCCCTGGAATCGACCAAAGACACAATGTGATGAACTTGCAACGCTCAGGACCATTTGGCATGGTCCCGCGCGATCGAGTCTTTCCAGTGTGGCGATTGTGCTGCCCAGCGGCTAGATGCTGGGCCGGACCTTCGACCGCGAGCTTAGCCAACTCTGTTCAAGTCTAGTCAGCCGACGAAACGTCAGGGGGACGTCCTATGAATTCACTGCTGTGGGCGATTATCGCCTGCGGAGCGCTGTCGATCGTCTATGCGGCGATCACAGCCAGTTCCGTGATGAAGGCAGACGCGGGCTCGCCGCGCATGCAGGAGATCGCCGCCGCCATCCGCGAGGGCGCCAAAGCCTACCTCAATCGCCAGTACACCTCGATCGCCATCGTCGGCTCGATCATCTTCATCGCCGCCTTCTACCTCGGCTGGCAGGTCGCGGTCGGCTTCGCGGTCGGCGCCATCCTGTCGGGGGCTGCGGGCTACATCGGCATGAACGTGTCGGTCAACGCCAACGTTCGCACCGCCCAGGCGGCGACCCGCTCGCTCGCCGACGGCCTCGACATCGCCTTCAAGGCGGGTGCTATCACCGGTATGCTGGTCGCCGGCCTCGCGCTGCTCGGCGTCACCGGCTACTACATGTTCCTGACGGCAGGCCTGAAGCTGCCGACCGGCAGCCGCACGGTGATCGACGCGCTCGTCGCACTCGGCTTCGGCGCGTCGCTGATCTCGATCTTCGCCCGTCTCGGCGGCGGCATCTTCACCAAGGGCGCCGACGTCGGCGGCGATCTGGTCGGCAAGGTCGAAGCTGGTATTCCGGAGGATGATCCGAGGAACCCTGCGACCATCGCCGACAACGTCGGTGACAACGTCGGCGACTGCGCCGGCATGGCCGCCGACTTGTTCGAGACCTACGCCGTGACCGTCGTCGCCACCATGGTTCTCGCCGCGATCTTCTTCGCCAAGAGCGCCAATCTCGACGCGATGATGGTCTATCCGCTGGCGATCTGCGGCACCTGCATCATCACCTCGATCATCGGCACTTACTTCGTCAAGCTCGGCTCCAACAACTCCATCATGGGCGCGCTCTATCGCGGCGTGATCGTGTCGGCCGTGCTCGCCATCGGCGGCCTGTGGGTTTCGACCCAGTACGTGCTCGGCGGCTTCGGCGTCGTCGCCACTACGGGCAACGGCCTCGTCATCACCGGCATGAACCTGTTCCTGTGCGGCCTCGTCGGCCTCGCGGTGACCGGCCTCATCGTGTGGATCACCGAGTATTACACCGGTATCGGCTATCGCCCGGTGCGTTCGATCAGCCAGGCCTCGGTGACCGGACACGGCACCAACGTTATCCAGGGTCTCGCCGTCAGCCTCGAAGCGTGCGCGCTGCCGACCATCGTGATCATCGTCGGCATCCTCGCAACCTTCAAGCTCGCCGGCCTCTACGGCACGGCGATCGCGACGACCACCATGCTCGGCCTCGCCGGCATGATCGTTGCGCTCGACGCGTTCGGCCCCGTCACCGACAACGCCGGTGGCATCGCCGAGATGGCGGGCCTGCCGAAAGAAGTGCGCCGTTCGACCGACGCGCTGGACGCGGTCGGCAACACCACCAAAGCGGTCACCAAGGGCTACGCGATCGGCTCGGCCGGCCTCGGCGCGCTGGTGCTGTTTGCTGCCTACAGTTACGACCTGCAGTACTTCGTCACCGAAGCGAACAAGGCGGGTGCGACGCAGTATGCCTTCTTCAAAGGCGTGCAGCCGGACTTCCAGCTGTCCAACCCGTACGTGGTGGTCGGCCTGCTGATCGGCGGTCTGATCCCGTATCTCTTTGGCGGCATGGCGATGACTGCGGTCGGCCGTGCGGCCGGCGCGGTGGTCGAGGAAGTCCGTCGCCAGTTCCGCGAGAAGCCGGGCATCATGCTCGGTAAGGATCGTCCCGATTACGCGCGCGCCGTCGACATGCTGACGAAGGCGGCAATCCGCGAGATGATCGTGCCGTCTCTGCTGCCGGTGCTCTCGCCGATCGTGCTGTTCATCGCCATGTACTTCGTGGCAGGCGGCGGCGTCGAGGGCAAGAATGCTGCCTTCTCGGCGGTCGGCGCGATGCTCCTCGGCGTGATCGTGACGGGCCTGTTCGTCGCCATTTCGATGACGTCGGGCGGCGGCGCCTGGGACAACGCCAAGAAGAGCTTCGAGGATGGCTTCGTCGACAAGGACGGCGTCAAGCATCTCAAGGGCTCGGACGCCCACAAGGCGTCGGTGACGGGCGACACCGTCGGCGACCCTTACAAGGACACGGCCGGCCCCGCCGTGAACCCGGCGATCAAGATCTGCAACATCGTAGCGCTGCTGCTGCTCGCCGTGCTCGCGCACTGAACTCGACGTCCGCCTGAAAATCGGCCCCGCCGGAGCGATCCGGCGGGGTTTTTTGTTCGTTCGATGCGAACGACGGAATTCTGCCGCTTTCAGCATTTAATCAAGTGGCGATAGGGCCTGCATCAATTGCAGCGTAATTTTGCAATTGACACGAGCGTCTGAAAATAATATCCACCCGTCCCTACTGGAAACGGGATTAGTCCTGAGCCCTGTTCGAGATGCTCGCCGTAGCGAGAAACCGAAAGAGATCGTGCCATGACCGGCATGTTTAAGATGCACAGTTCGGCTCTGCCGCTGGACAGGCAAAACGCCCGTGATGGTGTAGTTTCGGTCTATGCAGGACCGAGGGAAGGCTCTGGAGACGCCGGCTGACGGCGCGACTCCTCTCACGTATGACGTGATCGAGCCCTCCCGACAGACGTCGCGGAGGGTTTTTCATTCTCGAGAATCCTGAGCCGCGATAACGCGATAAAAATGGAATAGCGCTCTCCAGCTAAGGGGAGCGAAAGAATAGGTGCGTGCTGCGCCGGACCGGTCAGTGGTGATGAGATCGGTTACTTCGCCTGTCAGCGGGAGGACGTGGGTTCGAATCCCACTCTCGGCGCCAATGCCGGGATAGCTCAGTGGATAGAGCGCCTACGTACCGGCTCGACTAGTTCCCTGGCCGGTCTGGCTCAGCACGCCCCTGTTGGTTTTCGCCCGATGGTGAAAGTCACGGTTACTTCGTTCACCAGACGACTCCAAGACCGCGACTGCCTGTTCCTCGGGCGCCTTCTAATATGGAGAATGTAGGAGTGTGCCGTGTGATGTGCGTGCGACGAGGATATCAGCGCAGCCCCAACCGCTTTTCGGCGGCGGGCGGCGCAGCCGGCGCGATGGTGAGTGATGCGGATACTTCGTACGAGAGGATGAGTGCCGCGTCCGATTGTTCCTCGTCCGGTCCGGAATGCCATCGAAAGGCGGTGGTGAAGCTGTGAAACTGCAGGAGTTCGAGTGATGGAACTGTGTGCGCAATAGGGTATTCCGGCGACCGTGAAAGCGGGCGCCGGAACGCCCGATGATCTGATGCCCGGTGGTGAATGTAACGGCTACTTCGAGTGGCGCAGGTTCGAATCCCGCCGCTGGTCCCCAATGGCTGGCGTAGCTCAGCGGTAGAGCATCGGCCGTGCCGACAGGTCCCCCGGGTTTTCGATCGCGGTGGTCAAGTCGAAGGATGAAGATCGCAAGGCCGGGGGGTGATGCCCAAGGCCGTCGCGAGCCTCGTCCCTGGATACTTGGGCCGTAGGCCGATGGTGAAGAGACCGGTTCCTTCGGGACCTCGTGCTCCGCGAGGAGCGTGTGGGTGCAAATCCCACCATCGCCGCAAACGGCGGTGTGGCGGAAGTAAGCAGACGCGCTAGGTTAGTGTCCGTCTCGCTGATTCCTCGGCCGACTAAATTGGAATGCCAATCGTTTTGGTGAGGTGAGTGATGAAGCTGAATATTGGAAAGCGCCGCAAGGGCGAGAAGACGCACGAGGGGGCGCCTGCCGTGCAGGTGCTCGATGACGAGGCCCGCCTGCGCCGCGCCGTGCTCGCGTGCATGCTGTGGGAGGACGAGTTCTACGAAGACGGCGAGACGATCGCGGCGCGCATCGCGGGGCTCGCCGCCAAGGTCGATCCGGTCGTCGTCGCGGGCCTCGCCATCGAGGCGCGCTCCAAGATGAACCTGCGCCACGCGCCGTTGTTGCTTTTGACGGTACTCGCCAAGACCGGCGCCGGCCGCGAAAAGCTCGTCGCCGATACGGTGGCGGAGGTGATCCAGCGCGCCGACGAACTCGCTGAACTGGTCGCCGTCTACTGGCGCAACGGTAAGAAGCCGTTGCCGGCGCAGTTCAAGAAGGGCCTGGCGCGTGCGTTCGAGAAGTTCGACGCCTACGAGCTCGCCAAGTACGACCGTCCGGGCCCCGTCCGCCTGCGCGACGTGCTGTTCCTGGTGCACGCCAAGCCGAAGGCCGAGGAGCAGGCGGCGACTTGGCGTAAACTCGCCGAGAAGGAACTCGACAGCCCGGATACCTGGGAGGTTGCGCTCTCGGGCGGCGCCGACAAGAAGGCGACGTTCGAGCGGCTGATCCGCGAGGAGAAGCTCGGCTACCTCGCCCTGTTGCGCAACCTGCGCAACATGGCAGAGGCCGGCTGCGACGAGCGTCTGGTCAAGAAGGCGATCGCGGCACGCAAGGGTGCCAAGCGCGTGCTGCCGTTTCGCTATGTGGCGGCGGCGCGGGCGGCGCCGATGTTCGATCGTGAGATCGACAAGGCGCTCAAGGCCTCGATTGATGAGCAGGCCGAGTTGAAGGGGCGCACCATCGTGCTCGTCGACGTGTCGGGCTCGATGGACACCAAGCTGTCGGCCCGTTCGGACTTGCGACGCATGGATGCGGCGGCGGCGCTCGCCTCCGTGATCAACGGTGATCTGCGCGTGTTCTCCTTCACGGATCAGTGTGCCGAGGTGCCGGCGCGTCGCGGTCTCGCCGGCATCGACGCGATCGTCAAGTCGCAGCCGCACGGCGGCACGTATCTCGGTCGGGCGGTGGAGCGGGTCAACGCCTTGCCGCACGACCGTCTGATCGTGATCACGGACGAGCAGAGCCACGACAAGGTGCCTGACCCAGTGGCGAAGCGCGCCTACCTGATCAACGTTGCCTCTTACCGCAACGGGGTCGGCTACGGTCGCTGGGTGCACCTCGACGGCTTCTCGGAGCAGGTGCTGCGTTACATCCAGGCCTATGAGCGTGCGCTCAACTGAGCTTGCGTCAAGCCTGATCGCGGAAGGGGGCGGTCCAGCCTTGGACCGCCCTCTTTAATTTCATAAGCGGGTGGCTGAACCGGTCGGGCCGCCGGGGCGACAGATGGACATCAACGTCACGAAAGGACCACGACATGCTGAAACCGCTCACATGCATCGGGCTGCTGCTGGTCGCCGGTGCAGCAACGCCTGCCTCGGCCAAGACCTGCTTTCCCTATGGAACCGTCACGGCAACCGCCGGTATCGCCATCAAGAAGGACACCGCGCAAAAGTTCGCTCGCGTCAACTGGCGCGTCAAAGTGCGCGCCATAGCCACGCTCGGCACGGCCTACGACGATTGGGGGATCGCCAACGAGCGTGACTACAACTGCCAGAAAAAAATCGGCACATGGCGCTGCAACGCCACCGCCCGTCCCTGCCGCTCGTAGCGGGGCGCCGAGTCCGTTGCGAGGTCGTGCAACAAGGTTCTGAGCACGCCGACGGAAGTCGGCGTGCTCAAGCCGTCTTAGCGCCCGGCGTGCCGGTGCCCGTCGGCAGCGGGCCTTTGACGGCGGCGATCAGGTGGGCAGCAGCCTCGATTGCTGCGATGTAACCGTAGGGGCCGAGGCCGCAGATCACCGCAGTTGCGGCGCCCGAAATCTTCGAGTGGCGGTGGTTCTCGTCACGGGCATGAATGTTGGAGATATGCAACTCGACGATCGGGTCGTCGAAGGTCTTCAGCGCGTCGAGCAGCGGGATCGAGAAAAACGAGTAGCCGGCCGGATTGATGACGATCGCAGCACTCGTCTTACGGGCCGCGTGGATCAGATCGACCAGCACGCCCTCGTGGTTCGACTGGTGGCAGGTGACATCGAGGCCGAGCGCCTTGCCGCGCGCGATGGCTGCCGCGTCCACTTCGGCGAGCGTCGTTGCGCCGTAGATGTGCGGCTCACGCTCGCCGAGCAGATTGAGGTTCGGACCGTTGAGTACGGTGACGTGCGGCGCTGCCATGGGAGGCTCCTGGTCGATGCTGACGATCGACTGTGGCCAAGCGCGACGGGCGAGGCAAGCCTGAAGCCGCGTGTGTAGCGGAGGTCTCTGGCCGACGGCGGCGATTGCAGCGGCGTTGCGTGCGACGTAAGCATGAGTCGAGCATATTAGCGCCGCCGAATGGCTGCCGGCGCAGGAGGACGAAATGCGGACACAGGTGGTGATCATCGGCGCTGGGCCGTCCGGCCTGATGCTCGGGCAGGCGCTGGCCGGCGCCGGCATCGATGCCGTGATCCTGGAACAGCGCAGCGCCGACTATGTACTCTCGCGCGTCAGGGCAGGTGTGCTCGAGCAGGGCACGACCGATCTGATCGAGCGGCTCGGCGCCGGCGCCCGAATGCGACGGGAAGGGCTGGTGCACGAGGGCTTCACACTCGCCTTCGACGGGCGCCAGCATCGCATCGATCTCGCCGACCTCACTGGTGGCAAGTCGGTAATGGTGTACGGCCAGACCGAGGTGACGCGCGACCTGATGGACGTGCGCTCTGGCAGCGGCCTCGCCACATACTACGAGGCGACCGACGTGGAGGTCGGTGACTTCGAGACGGCGCCCGGCAACGGATCGGCCCGTGTACGGTTCGTCCATGGCGGTAAGCAACACGAGATCGCTTGCGATGTCGTCGCCGGCTGCGACGGCTTCCACGGCGCCTGCCGCGCAGCGGTGCCGGCCTCGGCCATCACCACCTACGAACGAGCCTTCCCGTTCGGTTGGCTCGGCTTCCTGGTCGATGCCCCGCCGGCGGCACACGAACTGGTTTATGCCGGCCACGAGCGCGGCTTTGCGCTGCTGTCGATGCGTTCGGCGTCGCGCTGGCGCTCCTACATCCAGGTACCGAGCGAGGAGCGTGCCGAGAACTGGAGCCTCGACCGCTTCCTCGACGAGATCCGCCGCCGGCTGCCCGAAAGCATCGCCGCCGAGGTCAAGGCCGGCCCGGTGATCGAGCGCACGGTGGCGCCGCTCAGAAGCTTCGTCGCCGAACCGATGCGCTTCGGCCGGCTGTTCCTCGCGGGCGACGCCGCCCACATCGTGCCACCCACCGGCGCCAAGGGCCTCAACCTGGCGGCGAGCGACATCCACTATTTGTCGGGCGCGCTGATCGAGTGGTTCAAGGAAGGCAGTCGCGCCGGCATCGACACCTATTCGCAGCGCGCGCTCCGCCGCATCTGGATCGCCGAACGGTTCTCGTGGTGGATGACCACCCTGCTGCACCGCTTTCCCGAGGACAGCCGGTTCGTCGACCGCGTCAAACTCGCCGAACTCGACTACGTGACGGCCTCGCGCGCCGCCCAAACGATGATCGCCGAGAACTACGTCGGCATGCCGTATTGAGCGGGCCGGCTTGGTACGAATGCTTGCTCTTTACGCAGCGCTAAGCGGTACGGGTTAGGGTGCTGCCTGAAGCGGGGGCCCCAGAGTATGCGTATTCTCTATCTCATCGCAGAGATCGTCGCGCTCTGGGTCGTCATCACGGCGCTGGGGCTGCTGTTCATCTGGCTCGGCCGAGGGTTCGACGATCTCGGCCAACTCATGGCCTTCTGCTTTGTTGTGGTCGCCTTCGCCATCTCGATAAAGCTCGCGACCATTGGCGACCATCGCAGCATCGCAGATGGCGTATACCGCCCGATCCGCCTGCTGAGCCTCATTCTGCCAGCCCTTGGCGCCTTTCGCGGCGACAGCACACTTCCCGGCTATGGCCATCGCCGAACCTTCGCATTCGCATTCGAGGGTGGCTCGATCACGTCGTACGACGTGATCGACCGGTTGTCGGCCGCGCTCGACCGCGACGGGATCGGCCACGCAAAAGCGGGCGGCATCCTCTGCGAGGACAACGGCACGACCTGGTGGCTGGAGCCTGACATCGGCGCGAACCGCGTGACCGGCTGGGTCGAGAGCGCGCGGTCTGAGAACCGCAAACAGATCATCGACGCGGTGCGCGCGTTCATCGAGCAAGACATGCGCGTGCAGATCATATGATTTGGCACTGGAGCAGATGATGCTCGGGCACGAGCGAAAGGGACGGAACGAACCAGGGCACGGTAACGCCGAGTTCAAGGCCGCACTCTATGCGCTGGTTCACCGGGGCGTCGTCGGCTTGCTGACCTGGATCTTCCGGCGCCAAATCAGCGAGGCTGCGGCGCGCTACCTCACCATCGGCGCTGCGCTTGCCGCCTGGATCGCAGCGCTTGTCACTCTCGCGGTTGCCAATCGTAACGACATCGCGCTGCTGAGGGACGCGGCAATCTATGCCGTGTTCGGGATTCCGCTGTTTGCGCTCGTCGCCTGGGTGCTCCGCACGCAGCGGGACGCGCTTGCAGTCGAGCATGGCCGTGACAGCGAGGCCTATCGCGAAAAAATCGAAGCGGGGTACCAGGACGGCGCACGGACCGCGATGCAGGACGATTGGGTGCTCGATCCGCCCTGGCGGCGCGCTGACACGAAGCGGCGTCCTCGGTTCGGAAACAAGTCCAGATGACGGCGATCCGAAAGATCCTGGTGGCGCCCCGCACGTGGCAGATCGCGCTGGGCGTCGTCCTGCTCGTCGTCGCCGCGCCCGTGCTGCTCTGGCTCGTCGCGCTCGCCATTTGGGTGGCGCTACTCGTGGCAGGCGCTCTGTACCACGCTGCAATGCTGCTCTGGGCGGCTGGCTCGGTCTTCTGACCGAGCGCTCGCGGCAAGCTGGCGCGCGGCACCCGGCAACGCCGCAGAACCAACAACGTGCTGCGACGAACACGTCCTGCTCGCGAAAACGTCATACCAGTTGACTATTCGGGAAGCTAGATCGCGGGCTACGCTCGACATCGTGCGGAACGTCGACACCGGAGAAAAATGATGAGAAGCATCAGGGCGTTGTGGGCAGGGCTCGGGTTGGGCTTGCTGGTTTCGGTCGTCGCAGGCCCTGCGCTTGCTCAAGAGAAGCTCCGTTTCGCCGTCGGGCCGTTCCAGCCGACTGCGACCGACACCAAGCGGGCTTACGAGCCATTCTTCAAGCACATCGCCGAAAAGCTCGGTCGCGACTATGAACTGGTCGTCACCACCGACTGGGCCGGCATTGCCGTGGCCCTCGCCAACAAG
>Ga0247831_1005507_pt1 | contig 15755 bp, 5 predicted proteins | sample LaCruzMarch2015__9_FD_192406 | JGI IMG/M metagenome (GOLD analysis project Ga0247831, IMG submission 192406) | Freshwater microbial communities from meromictic Lake La Cruz, Castile-La Mancha, Spain - LaCruzMarch2015_1m | ecosystem: Environmental > Aquatic > Freshwater > Lake | place: Spain... | reverse complement strand
TGCTGCTGCTGCTGCCGCCGTGACAATGACTTAGGCGGCAATGACACAGCAGGAGGAGGGAGGACCGTCGGCTGCGACGACTTCGAATAATTCCGATCTCGACCAGCAATCGAAGAATTTCCACCGACGATTAATTCAGCACTTTGTCGCGACTGCTGATTTTGCAATTGCAACCGCGGACGAGCGGATTCGTACGCTGGGCGGGATGACGTGCCATCTCCATTGCGCCCCGCCCCGGCATTGCTGCTGCCATTGGCATTGCTCGTGCTGCTGCCGCTGCTTCCAATGACGACGGCATTATTCCGCTGACGCTGTCGAGCGGCCGCCGCGGCTCGGAGTGCGCTGTACTTGCCGACTGAGGCTACGTCGCCTTGTCCGTTATTACTGCTGCCGCTGTCCATAGGAGAGGAGGATGATGGCGCGGTTTGTATTGTAATTATGTAGTACGATACGAGACCCCACAACATACCCTCCTCGACAACAAGACACCTCTGTTGTCCTTGGTGCACCTTCAACATGGGCCACAAGCGACGAATCCATTACCCACCACCGCAGGCCTTCGTTTTTCTCCGATCGATGGCCCTTCGTCGACGATTGGAGGCAATGTACCGACGACAGCAGGATAGAAAGGTCCTGCTGGCAATGACGATGCAGTCCTCCGATAGTGGTGCATGTGCAACGTGTTGTTGCGAGGAGTGTGGCCGCTGCGGCGGTGAAGAAACGACGTCAATGACGACCGCAACGACAACATCAACGTCGTCGGTCATGTCGTCCTCGTCGTCTACCGGTTTGACAAGGCGCAATGAAGCACGCTTGAGGGAAAAAGAGATTTGCAACATTGAGCTTGGGTATTAAGACAACAACAACTAACTAACTAACCGCCACAAATAACGATAGAGAGAAGGGAGTCTGCAAAAAATGCCCGTGATCATAGCAGGAAAGAATAATGACATTCGAGCCTAAACTCAGGTTTGATACAATGCTGTTGTTATTCCCGTTGTACGAATGAAGCATTACCAAGAAAGAACAGACGTCGAACACATCGTGTCATTCTGTTATTTTTGGCTCGTCAATTCGTCAACAATTTAAACTTACACGCTTGGTAAAGGGCGGTTGGATTTAAGTCATAATTCCTACTTAAATGAGAATTTGTCATAAAGTAACAGTGCCACATATTATACTGTGCTTATTATCTTTTGCACTGATGGCTGAATGTAAAATGTTGAGACACGACAGGGTTCAATCGGTACATCTCGTTGTTATTGGGGTGGTCCTACCAACTATAACACGGCCGATGAGTCATTGGAAAACATTTATCATAAGGTCTTCTTCTAGAGTTAGATTTCATTCCACAATAACAATTACATACAACCATCTACAATACAACAATATCTTCCTTATTCATACGCACATCATTGCCATCATCACTACCCACTACATGTACCTTTTGTTATCTACTTCAATATTCCAATTACTTTAGTAAACTTATTTAACTAAGCAAATCCAAAGCCGCCACCGCCCTCACTAATGGCATAGAGCAACTTCTCTTTCATTTCCTCTTCAGAACTGTAAACAGGCAGATCAAGGGCATTGAAACACGTGTGTGCCGACATCAATGCACCCGTTGACCCCGAGGCCTTGTTGATGCTAAATTTTTGTACTCCTCGCATGCCCTGTAATTCACTAAAACCGGCAAGCGGGACCTTCGAGCTACCCGTAACAAACTGCAGGAATGCTGCCTTCTCACTGCGAGTGAGAGCGAAGAGGATGTTCCAGAACCAACCAATTTCCCTGTCGGCAGGTCGGTACCCGTTGTAGTCGGTATTCTTCTTTAGATCGTGTATATCTATTTCTGGCATTCCCGATATGAGGAGTTCTAACTCCCTGGCATTGAAGATGCTTATCAAATCCTTATCAACAATCTCGTGAAAGCCCTCCAAATACGCCTTAATTTGTTTCTCGATAGCAGTCGTCATACGATGCTGACAAACTAAATCAACGTATCGCTCTTTACTATCTTCAGTCACTGGTATCGTCCGACCACCAGGAATGAGATCAATTGTCTGACTTCGTCCAAAGGAATGGTCCTCGGTGGAAAATGTGAGTTCTAGACCAATATCTTCCAAATTATGCTCGAGGATTAGCTGCAAATTCTTATAGTAGTCAGGATCTATTGCCTCCATGTCTTTATGAGTGGGTTTTAATCCAAGCATGTGTTTATACAGACTCCTCGTAAAGTGGGCATCAAGTAAGAACCCATCAACTACTGCCTTGCCAACAATCCTTCCCACAAACTTCAAATAACGCAAGTCATCTGGATTAATTGAGCTATTGGGGTTCGGCTGGAATGTACATCCATCTTCAGTCGACATGAACAATGCATAGTTAGGATTGAACATTTCTTTCGCTAATATGGCAAAGAATTCACGTGACAAGCCCCCGGCATCGACACCCTCTTCATCTTGGAAAGTGACCTGTAATCGTCCACGAAGCTCGTCCGCGTTGCGATGAACGAATGCATGAAAGCTGTCCTCAAATACATACTTCCGGCGAAGGTTGAGTCGGAAACTACCATGACGCCGATTTGCCTGCTGTCTTAAACGCCGAAGTTGTGTTTTGAACCACGAGCGCTTGACATCAAAATCAAGGAAGGACCTACATTGTGGCATCTTGACCATCGCTCTTAAACCTTTCTCAAGCAATTGCGGATTTGAGCGGAGCAACGAGTTCAAAAGAATTTTATTGCTAGCTGCAAATTGAACAACCCTGCTATTATCACCAGTCTCCATATCTTCATCATTCTTGGGAGTTGAGGATGCATTCACCATGAAGAACGCCTCAATCGCAGGTAAAAATCTAGTGATTAGCCCCGCGACGCTATTTTGGAGCTGCTTAGTGGTATCACCGTCGATACCTTCCTCTTCGCCATCTACGTCGTTGTCAGGTAATCCTAAGCTGGCAACTCCCTCCAAAATTGAAACCGTCTTGAGACAGCTATCTAATTGATCCCACAAAGATTCCAGGTTGATTGCCTGCAACAGTGATACGAATTCCGGCTGATTGCCTTCACTTTTTGTTTCATCGTCATTAATGCATAATGAGTGTAGCATCTGGAGAACACGAAGAAATTTTAACTCAGAATTGCTCGTCGACAGTGAGACTGCGCTTGATGGCGAACCGACCGTCAAGTTGCTATCAAGTGCAGTCCCGGATACTTGCACTGGGAGGATGTCATCACCATTTCCTGAACTATTAGCTTCGTTATGATGATCTGCAGCCACGCTCAAACGAACACTCACAGCCTTCAAATCCAATATCGCAGCTTTCCCGAGATTTTCGGCAACTAAAGCCAGTTCATCAAGAATGCATTCTCGATTTGCATGTACTCTGCTCAGTCTCCGAAGCAACGTGCTTATTTTCAAGAACGACGAGTCCCTGCAGCTTTCCAGGCTCAAAATGTTGATTAGTGAGTGTAGTCTTTTGTGGTTTATTACAAGACGAGGAACCTTTACCCATTCTTTCCCGGGGGAAACTCGTTCGTTGGTAGTGAGATCTACTTCTTGATCATCCTTCGGAAGGAGGCTCATCGGTGCTGCAACGATTTCGAGTAGACCAAATAGCTGCTCTAAATTCGAAGCACTTTGTTTGTACTGGTTCAAATCAAGGAGATCCAATAACTTTTCAAAACAGGAAGCGTCATCAAACTCGTCCTCGGCATGCAGCAACATGCTAAATGCCACGCGGGGCGAAGATTTGCACATGGATGAGAGACAAGATATGATACGCCTTGCAACAACTGGTGGAACTGAGTGATAACTGCTCGACGAGCCACACGCAATAGCTGGCAGCGATGCTGCAACAGTTGCGGCCGAATTGCTGTCATTCGGTCTCTTCCTCAACGACCCAATTGTTTGCATTGACATATGATCAAGGTCTGTCGTCGAACCTATCAAACCAGATGGAGGAAACGACGACAGGATTGATGGGTCAAGGATCTTCTGGCCAATATTCTGCTTCTCCAATACCGCCGTAACACTTTTGTTATCTCTGCTAAGTAAGAGCTGTAGTAGCACATGAAAAAGTAAATCTCTTGATTGATGACAGAGACACAAATTCAAAAATACTTTGTGCATGATGCGTTGAGGTTGAACAGGAATTAACAAATAGAGCAGACTCAGGAAGGCTGCAGTTGACTGCGTTGTCAAAAACGGGGACAGTTCGACATTTTCTGCGCCCCACACAACTTCTTTCCGATCAGACTCAACTCGCAATCTGCCGTTCCGCTGACGTCGCTCTCTCGCTGCTCCTGCAGGAATTTGGGCTGGCCTTGCTGCTCCTGGCCTGCCTCCTGCAGCACCAAGACCGAGGGCATTGACCGCACTGGCCTCTTCTGCTCGTTGCCGGTGTTGGGATACCACTCTTTCTCTCAGCACATTAGCCTCGGCGATCAAGGTAGGAGGCAAAGAAGAAATAAACGCATCGTCAGCTGTCAGAAGAATCTCCTGTCTTAGGTCGGGGGCCAGAGAGGCTAGGAAACTAGCATTGTCCATATCTTCTGCGTTGGCAGGGTCAGCTTGTTCTGATTCTGCCTCTAATTCACGCTGGCGTTGTTGCTGCTGCTCCTGTTCAATAACTTCCCTCCTCATCTCCTCCGGTAATGCTGCAAGAGCTTCTGGGTCCAGCCCCGACTCAGAGATCTGCGCATCTACTTCATGCTGTTGGACAATCTCTTGCTGCATCTCTAGCGGCAAACTATTGAAAACTTCGGGATCTATGTCTGGAGGACATGTTAGCGCTCCTTCGACCTCATTTACAGCATTCGTCTCTGTAATCCCTGACTCATCCTCGTTTTGTGTCTCCTCTTCTTGATCTATTTCAAGAGGATCTGCCCCAAAATCGGGTGGTGCCGCCACCTCATTGGCATTCTCCTCCCTAGGGCGTACTTCGGCTAAACTATCAGTAGCAGCTTCCAAAATCTCATCGGTATCATCTCCAGCTCGGTGCTCTACAACCATATTATCATCAGCTGAAGCGTCGGTACTGCCGTCGGATTGATTTTGATTACTGACTTGAACATTTGAAGTTGACTCTTCAGCAAGATGCTCTACGACCATGTCTGTTTCAGCAGCGTCCGTGATGTCGTCAGATTGGTTTTGATTACCGCCCTGATTATCTAAAGTTGAGTCTATAGCAGGGTGATCTATTACCATATCATCATTATTAACAGCGGCGTTGGTGTTTGATTGGTTATGACTGCCAATCTGGTCATTTGAAGATGATGGAGCAAAATTATCAGATGCATGCTGAGAAATTGTAAGTCCAGTAGCCAAAGCACTACTCACTTCGGCAGTCTCAGATTGCAACTCCTGGGCGGCTTCCGGTTCGTTGCTCGAAGGAGCATCCTCCACATTTTCAACAGTTGCGTCTGATGCTTCTCCATTCTGAGTAGTGGTAGAGTCTTCCAAGCTTGGAGGAGGGTCGTTGCTTTGTGCTTCCTGCTCCTGTAAGTTGGCCTGGTCTTGTAAAAATGAATCCAATGCTTGTCCAAATGTGGCACTAAAGTCATCCACAAGGACACCATCGTCGGCCCAAATGCTGAAGGAGCTTGCGCTTTGATTGGTATTCCTATTAGCTTGTTCTGCGCCAGACATTAATTGCAGCCGATTACTAACTTGGATCATGCTCCCATTTGCACCGGCAATAAAAGGGCCAGACACGTTGATCATTCCATTGTTGCGTTGTAGCGTGGGACGCTCCCTCTGAGATGAAGAAGAGGGCACAACAAAATTGATTGAGGTAGATGGTGGTAGTGACAGACTTTGAATGAGCGGGTGAATAATCGGTGCGCCCCCTGACCGAATAGTAGATGCTGCTGCTGCAACTCCTTCAGGATAGAGCTGTGTGTCGTATGTCGAAGGGACTTCTGAATGACGGTCGTCATCAACATCATATTCTATAGGTCCTACGGCAGAAGTTCCGAAGACAACTTCCATCGGGCCAGGATCTATTTGACCTCGATTTCCGAAGATATATGTATTAGCCGAATTCTGTTGCACTGCAGGGCGACCTATGCCTTCTCTCACCCCTCCTCGTCTCGCCTGATTTCCAATGGTGGTTTCAGTTAAGCGATTAGTGAACCCGGGAGGAAGCCCCAATGACCCTCCTCTACTATCCCCCCTGTCCCCTCTCACTACACGTATGCCCAAAGAATCTTCAAGCTCAGCAAGACCACCAATATCTCCTCTCAAAATATTACCCAACATAGTCTCAGCGGCGTCCATGAGAAATACCCCATTGGCTAGATCAGACTGTCGGCCTGCAAGGCCGTGCGGTTGAACCATGTCAAGAAGCATTCTACTCAAACCAGCACGGCCATCATTATTGATTTGCGTCCAACCTTCCATAGTGGTCTCATCCAAAGGTTCATGTTCACCTGCTGTTTCTTGATCTAACCCATTGTTAGCCTCATCGTCAGCATTGGCATCCAAAAAGAAATTGTCATCGTCGACCTCTTCGCCCTCTGCCTCAACTTCGTCATCCACTTCGTCATCCTCACTCTCACTCGAGTTCTGCTCAGACTCGGAATCGTCATCCATATCATCCGCACCGCTCTCATCGTCTTCGTCGTCTTCCTCCCCGCTTTCGTCATCGTCATCCTCAGACGAAGTTTCACTGTCGTCATCATCGCCGAGACGAACCTCAATTTCAGTACTTGCGTCAGAGTCATCATCGATGCTTTCATCATTGTTGTCGACACTGTGCTCTGCATTCTCGTCGTTGCTATGAAATTCGTTGTCCAAGGCTATATCATATATTTCAGGCTCAGCAGGTTCGCTGGTATCAGTTGTTGAACGTCGCGAGTCCTTACTTGCTTTTGCCGATTTATCCTTCTCGCGCAGATGCATCTCATTGACAGTACTGTAAACACCTCCTCTTGTGTAAATCTCTAGAGGACGCATTATGCTAGAAGCAACAGACGATGCCATGGGGTGATGGAGTGTAATCCTTTCAATTGCCATCATTAACGCATGAGCAACTTTCTGTTCCAGCATAAGTTTGACCATAGGAAAAGATAGAGTCGAATTCGACTCTTGATTTGTTGTTGAATTGGTGATACTGCGTCTTGGCGAAGACAATCCAGCTACTAAGTCGCCCCAAGATAAAAGCGCCCACAGCTCCGCCTCACGTAACTCAGGTTGCCGGGTAGCAGACTTTACTCCACGAGGAAGTTGACCACTGCTTAACGCAAAAACTATTTGCTCTACGACAGATCGACGCAATTCGCCTGATCTTGCAACAAGGCATACGACCAACCGAGCACCAGATTGAGCCATCTTTGTATTTCTGTAGGCTTGTGCTCGAACTTCTTTGTTCGTTTCCCTTACAGCTAAACGCGGTTGGGGAAGTAGCTTATGTAGAATAAATGACACGGCAGTTTGGGGTGGGGCAGGGCTTCCAACTAGTGCATGATGAAATTCTATCGTAGGCTTGTATCGATGAATGGCTGTTCCGCAAGATGTACTTGCCAACACAAGATCGGCGAGGATATCCACAAGATCAATTGTCGATAGAAAAGGTTTGATAGATGATTCTAAGGATGGAGGATCTCGTGTTATCTCTCTGAGAAGGATTGAAGTTACGTGATTGGTTGGGTCGATAGCATTTTTCGCTTTGCTCTTAAGTGGGGTTGCTTTAGGACTCTTCGCAATTGATCGTCGCCTTGTTTGGTTGTCGTTAACAAATGAGACGTCGACGCTGTGCTCAGCAGAGAGAGAATTCAATCGCTTGGCATTTCGGGCACGTTCGTCCGCACTGAGCAAAGTAACTTGGGATCCACGACTCGAGGACAATGTACTTGACTCAGAGCCTTTTGATTCAATTTTCAGAGACGACGCAATCGCCTTCACAAAAACTAAGGGATCTCTGCAAACTAGTGGAGTACATGCTTGGATGCTTAGAGAGGAGTGAGCAGATTTAGCTTCGTAAATAAAAAAATAACGATTTTCGAGCGATGCTTCACATAAAAGACTCACAATGAGTTGAGATTGACAGTAGCATTGGACGGTATTGATCCAGTTTGTGATGGATGCTGCTTCCTGTATATTTTTGCTACGATGCTACGAATTTCTGTGTCCATCAATTGTACCAGCGTGACTTCGTCTTCGAGCATCCGCCTAAGCAGAATTGACACTATGTCTCTATTCCCTTGGAAGTAAGCCCGATCTGGCAAACTTAAAATCAAATCAGCACCTAACATCTGTACACACTTTGATGAGAGATGACGTGATCTAAGTAGACGTAGCAACAATACCAGGACAGCGTTCACAATGTCGGAAGGTGGGCATACTTTCTCTAGGTGGGCTCTGTCGATCACACCTTTCTTCGATTTTCGCCCAAGCAGTTGCAAGCACAATATCATGCATGCTTCTGCGGGGTAACAAAGTTAATCAACAACGCAAGTGAGTTGCTAAAGCAGCTAATAATCAAGCGAGAAAAAGTTTAGCGAGCACATTTCTTACCCTGTGTGTCGCTATGCAAGAGAGGTAAAAATGTAGGGATATTCACTTCTTGCTTTCCCTCTTCAATCCCTATGGTGTCGCTATTTTTCGCATTGCTTTGCTTTTTGATATACTTTGATTCCTTCTTCTTTTTTGGAGTCATCTTCCCCAACTCAGTGTTTGATACGGCTGAGAAAATACATTTCACGGCTTGGGCTTGCTTCTTACTCAAGCTCTTATGCTCTGCCAAAACTTTGCTGTATTCGCTCTTCTTATGTGAAGTCTCCTCTTCATCAAGCGCAACGGACGTAGGACTTGCCATCACCTCTAATAGCAGAAGTGCTGGTGCCAGCCAATCAGGCCAAACTGCAGACAGTGGCTTGGATGCATCTATTCCGCTATTTCGCAGAGCTGATGAGACAGTGACATTGCGAACACAGTGTGTGATCATTCCAACAATGCCATGGCGGAGGACCAATGGACGTAGTTTGGGATGTGATCTAAAGAAGATGACAGATGTGTGAACGAGAGCTGCAAAACTGGAGCATCCAGGCTTCACATGACAGTTCGAGAACAATTTGATGTCGCCTTCAGATTGTCCACGTGTGTCATCTAGGCATAACTTGATCCTTTCCAGTAACTCTAACCCAATGCTTGATTCAAGCGCAACTTGAACGTCCAAAGGTTGTGTTGGCTCTGTCGCCGCCTTCACAAGACTAGATTTGCAGAAGTCAAGTAAAAAGTTTGATACAACTGTGACCACATTCCGCTGGTCACTCCCTACATCATTCGACATTTTCGTCATTTCGCCGCTCTCATTGCAAGCACGATCTTTTCCGCTCCACTCGATGATATCAAGACTTACTTTGCACACTGACTCCTTCATCATTTTCAAGTAGTCCAAAGCTTGTGCGGCTAGTTTTTCTTCCATTTCCTTTTCAATTTGAGCATTCATATCATCCTTCGTCAAAGGCTTAAGTTTGAGCTTCTCGTCGCCCTCATCTACGGCGGGCTGTGAATCTGTATCTTCTTCTGCATTGTCGACTCTGTCGGAGACACTTGAACCTTCTGCTGCCGAAGACAGACGCTCTGCATCAATTCGTGCTTGCTGCTCCTGTCGTCTCTGTGCCCGAGCTGCTCTCATCCGTTCAAGAGTTGCCGGGGAGGACGGTGGATGAAGGAGGGCATATTCCATGGCTACATCGACTCGATTCGAGCCTACATTCTCAAAGGCCTCCACAGCATGATCTCGCCCGAATCCCATCTCAGTAAGCCTCAAAATTGATTCTTCACTCGGTTCGAAAGGCTCTTGTAGAGCTTCTCTCCTTCTAACGGCGCCGCCTGGTTCTTGTACAAGTCCCATAGATGCTAGAAGTCTGCCGCTGAAGGGGTCTTGTAAGTCTCGCAATCTTCCACTGACGGTAATGCGCTCTGTAGTAGGATTCGGTGCGAGTGTAAGATCAGTAACCTTCCCATCTTCTTCTAAATTGCGAACGATATCGGTGAAATACTGTAGCCAAGGAAAAATGACGTGGCTTGGCATACATGCAAATCGTTCGTCTGACCAAAACTCATACGTAATCTTAGCCAATTTCATATGAAGCGCTCGCGAAAATTGAGCTGCGTTGTACTTAATCGTTGATGCGGCATTGGTAGGAATATTTGTAATCAATTGAACAAAATCCGACTGTTTCATTTTGATCAATGTAATAGCGATCTGTGATTCCAGCAAAAGCGAGCGTGAAATAAGTTTCTGCAGAAATAATAACGTCGGTGGAAGCGAAGATGCAACGGCTCGACTCATTCGTTGTGAAAGATGGGGCAATTTATCCTCACTCAACGCTCCACTATGCGTGGTAGCAAAATATGCCATGTCCCGCAAGCTATGTCTAAGAATGAACCGAATTGCTGCCATCATTTGTGGCTCTGATTCTGATGTCGACACATCAGCACTTTCCGCTGTTAAGGCGTACACTCCATCGCGCCATCCATCCCCTACTAGAAGATTGATCAAGAGAGGAATATTAAAAGCACGACGACTTGCTTGACCCTCTTCCTCCTTTAATGCAGAATGCAGAGCATTTAGCTGAGTCCCTAAATACATACATGTTGCAGCATCTTTCGATAGAGAGATAGCTCCTTCATTGTCGTCCATCTCGTCCACCTCTGCGTCCACATTATAACTACTGCTGACATAATCCAAGTTAGCTCGTAAATTGGAGCTCAGTATCTTTGTCGCGGAAATGATATGGGGTGCAACGGCGTTACTCAGTTGGAATGAAAGTGGCCGTGCAGGCGACCGAATTCCAGATATGATCATCTTTCCGAAACTGGAGAATAAGTTCGTGGTGGCTGAGTTCAATCTTGACAAAACGGCAGCGGCGGATGATCTCAAATCCGCGGGGCGGCTCTCTATTCTTTTTGAGCGTGCATCCACGCGAATGCCGGTTCGGGACCCAACTGTCACATCAAGAACCTCTGCTATGTTCTCTCGTCCATGACCACGTGTAAGCTCTGACACCCAGCCTCTGCTCGTCTGATATCGAAGTACACCTGAACTATTGACACATCTATCATACGCATAGACAATCTCGCCCATTTCAACATTACCAACACTCTCACATCGATCAATCTCGATACCATTCCGAACAATCGCACCCTCTTGACAGACTATTCGTATTTTGTAAATCAATGGCTTGTCAGATATATTGCCACGGACTGCTTCCCTCGAATCAAAGTCCATTTCTGTTCTTATTCTACAAACCTCAAACAATGACTTTCTATGCAGCAACGAAATATTATTGATAAGTTCCGCGAAAGATTCGGACTCGAATTCCTTCTTCCATTCGCGTTCACTGACACTGGAGCCCATATCATTCCCTCTCTGACATATAGCCCGAATTGTGGACGCGAGACAATTCGTTAGCCAGCACGTGTAAATAACGCTCCTAAATAATTGGGACAGCTTATAGAGGACCTTCTTTGTCTCTTGAGTCTCCTCGAGATTGTACAGTGCAATAGGAGGGACATCATCTAAAATTTTGGTGCAATCCTGGAATGGGAACTGTGATTCAAATCTACTTATTACTTTTTTGATGAGTTTGCTCGGATCGGTAGTGTTGCTGGTATTTTGTTGTAATGAAATGGGAAATAAAATAAGTTAGGAAATAGTATGAATCAATTCAGTATTCCAAGAAAAAAGATACTCACCTGAAGACAGATTTCACGAGGACGGCTATGGTGTTGGATGTGTTATGACTTATGGTGGTGATGGATGGGCTACTAAGACACGTCACATGCGCGACGATGGAACGACCACTTGGCGTCACAACATATTGAGCAAGGTCCAATAGTGCATCAAATCCACCGACATCAATAAATGACGTGATATGATCATTGCTGTGTAAAATTTGTTCCAGCAGTTGGACGATATTGAATCCGAACTGCATCAGACAAGTCCTACCAGATATAAGATCATCCATTTGGGGCAAAGGATCGATGACATTCTCTTTGACGTTAGGAATAATTGCCTTGTCTTCAGCTACAATCAAACTTTGCCCAATCTTGACAATCTTTCCCATCACCTCCACCAACGCCGTAAGGCAAATAGACTTCAGATTTGGGTTGTGTCTCATTAACTCGTCAAGACCAGTGCCAATAATAGCTGCCATCTCATTTAAAAGACACCGGCTGTTGGGCATGACATATTTAGAACAGCAAAATATCGATAGCAATTCAAAGAATGGGTTCGCCTCAGCCACTGCCTTTGCACCTGCTTCTGTTAACGAAAGAGCCATGATTACGTTGGGTATTGCCATAATTAGCTCGGCCGATGCTACCAGCAGCGGCTCATTCTGTCCTCTACTTTCGTTCGTCGCTAAAAGCGACAAGAACGACTTGGCAAGTCCTGACGAGTGAACAAAATGCACAACCTGAGGATCTGAATTCATCACGTCCGAAAGAAATGTGGCCACAAGAGCAGCAAGCACGCCACCGTACGAATCAACGTTGTCCATAATTTCGATCAAAACATTCAGTAGCTCAGGCTTCCGCAACAGAGCTCCTCCATTCGGTGAGGATGCGGGATTCGTTCCGCTATTGGCATCATGCTGGTGAAATACGACAGTGAGACAGTTAATAGCGGAGAAAAGAAGTACACGACGAGCTGCTTGAAGACTGCGACGACGGTGGGAGAGAGGCGTCGCCACTGTAGTTGAATCATCCGAGGATTCCATGACAGCACTAGCATCTTCACTATTACCATTGCCATCAACACGCAACATTGAATCATCTGCCACCTGGCAAAGCTTAACTTTCTCAACCTCAATGCCTAGTCGCTGAATAAGGATGTCAACTCCCTTGAGCTCGTGGAATGCCGATAGTGCACTGTTGTGTGTAACAATTGCCCCCTCAAGAATTTGTATCGCCTGTGCAGAAATGAATTTCAATAGAGAGACTGAGTATGATTCCTCCTCCTCCTCACTATCATTTGTACCATCCACATGGTCTCCGGGTAACAATCTACGTGCCATCTGTCCATCAAGGGCGATAGTACTAACAAGTGCGGGTATAATACCACAGTCTGTGAGTGATGCCGTACCCGACGGAACCGATATTACTGCTGACGTAAGAGTTAAGATGGAATCAATAAACTCCAACGCACGCTCCTCGCGTACCTTCAGAGGAAGAGGTGGAGGCTTAGTAGCACGAAGGAAGGCAAGGCCAAGTTCAATGCCAATGTCCATCACAGAGTCGGTACCCGTGCCAATATTGTTCTTCATCACATTCTCCGTACCGTTAATATTAGTATCACAATTGCGCTTTTGATTGAGGAAGAAAGAATTCAACGCAGCCAGAGAGTACCGAATAAGTGTGGGCAATAGGCCAAGATACTGTCCTTTCCCAACGCCCAATTCGATCAATACATTTGTCTGTTTGGCAACATTCGTAGCAGCATTAGTTGCCTGTGCCATGTCCCGTCGTGCAACAAGGGCCGTGAGTGCCTCCACGGCAAGTGTACGTATCGAGTATGGTACAAGGGGTGAGTCTGACAATGCAGCTAGGATACTCCCGTTATGATCATCATTATTATTCTCCTTGGACCTCTTGGCGCCATTCGTCGATATGTGTCCACTGCTCACTGTTGGTCTGAGTAAATCAACTAACTCCCCCGTTAGTTCTGGCTGTGCCACAAAGTAGGAGCATATCCCCTCTTGGTCGGGGTAGGCATGTACAACACAAATTAATGCACGTAAACGATGCTTCACTGCCGCAGTACGTGATGATGAAGTGTGGAAAGACCGTGCTAGTCGTATCGACGAAAGCAGGGCAAAGAGTCTCTCTTGAGGCAATGGTGGAAGCGCAGAATCATCACCCTTGGGAAGGTCGTTGGGGGACAGCTGCTCTCTAATCTTGACAAGGCATTCTCGGTACAATTGTGCAGTCGACTTGATTGTCTTCTGCGACGGCGGCAGTGTCGGACGAGGAAGATTAGTGACCACATCAGTAGTGAGGATTTTGCGTCGCTTCGTGGTTGTCGATGATGATGACGACGACGAGGGAGACGCTGGTGGATCAGGAGAGGCAACGAACATCTTCTCCTTGGTGACATACAGCGATACAAGACGCCCATTCTTCGCCGTCTTACTGGCATTCGTTGATGATTCAACACCTTTGTTGACGTTGGCAGTAGGTGTCGGTTGGTAGTAGTACTCAAACACGATCTCCCCCGCACGTTTAATGAAACTCCATTCCTCCTGTTTGTTTTTAAGTCGTGCCTTCTCCTCATCTGCAACACCCACTGTATCTTCATTATTATTATTATTATTCCTATCCAAGTCCATATCATTGTAATTATTCATTGATACATCATCCATGGAAACACAGCTTAGCAGTCCTAATCCTGTACCCTTGGCTCCCCATCCACGTGCCAAATTCATAAGTCGGCCCATTACACGAGCACTCGTGCCTTCGGCCCCTTCTCCTTCATTATCACCATGGTCACCTCCACCACCCCCAGATCGATGTAATGCTGTAGAATGCTGTCCCGCTTCGGGAGCCTGTTGACGATGTAGCATGGGTGGTACGGCAAGTCCAGCCAAGACAGAGAGTGCCGAGGCTGCAACATCATCATTGGCTGCAGTGAGTAGGTCTGACAATTCACGTACCGAGTTGTATACATGTTTCGATGTGGCATTACGTAATAATGTCGATTGGAAGTGTAATATGGATAGAATGGCGCGTGTTACCTCCTCGGGTACATCATCATTGTTGTTACTGTGACTGCCTCCTTCGGCTTTACCATCGTCAATGTCGTCGTTGTTGTGATTGACGCTATCATTTCTGTTGACAAAAGCGGGCTTCTTCTTCTTCGTCTCCCTCGGCAGTAGCAGCATCGAGGGATACATATCCATGAGGTAATTTAATACCGCATCCATGGCATTTAGTGGGCGGATCCATTCGTAGAGATCAGCCTGTGTGTGGTATTCATTCATTGTTGGGGCGTGAATAAAAGTGTGCAAATAAGCAATCGAAGGAATGATTCTATTGCCAGCCCAATCATCTTGAACATAATTTGCAACGACCAATCGTTTATCGCAAACAATCATCGAATGCAACTCACCTGCTCCTGGAACTGCCATTTAGGAACGCTGTCCAGCGCGGCTACGAGGCCCGCCACATCTGGCACTCTTGGCGGAGCAATGCCATCGCTTGAGCTTCGTCCTCCGGCCTCATTATCTATGTCGTCATTGCCAACGTCCATAATTGCTCCTTCAGTTGTTTTGAAACCAATCCCTTGGTCGTCATCCACCTCCATTGCAGAACTGTCGTCCCCACCACCAACAATGATATCTTGAGCCCCGCCATGATCCGCATCATTTTTGACACCACCATCGAAGACGGAAAGACGACGGATTAATTCGACAAGCTTTGGGTCGTCAATGGTCTGACGGGCGATCCCCGTCGACGTTGCCGACACGGGGGCCATGCTAGGGCGGCGAGCGAGGGCGTGATTTAGATGATGGTACGACGAACTCGATTGTCCTCTGAAAAAACAGGCCCCGCCAATAATTAGGCAGAGAGGCGGAACTGGTCCCGCCAATTTCTCTGTTCTTGCTTACAAAGAATTAAGAATCGCTACATGCTACAAGCCGATCGGGGCTTCGCCGCGCAGGTGGTTGGATTCATTTGAGGTCCTAGTTTTCATGATGTGTGAGAGTGGATATTTTTCGTACAACGGCTCCGGGATTATGGTGT
>Ga0247831_1005505_pt1 | contig 15758 bp, 15 predicted proteins | sample LaCruzMarch2015__9_FD_192406 | JGI IMG/M metagenome (GOLD analysis project Ga0247831, IMG submission 192406) | Freshwater microbial communities from meromictic Lake La Cruz, Castile-La Mancha, Spain - LaCruzMarch2015_1m | ecosystem: Environmental > Aquatic > Freshwater > Lake | place: Spain... | reverse complement strand
ATCATCATCACCATCATCACCATCATCACCATCATCATCATCATCACCACCACCATCACCACCATCATCCTCATCATCATCAACCTCATCATCACCACCACCACCACCACCACCACAATCATCATCACCATCATTACCATCATCATCATCATCATCATCATCATCATCACCACCACCACCACCACCATCATCACTATCACCACCACCATCATCACTATCACCACCACCATTAAAAAAAATTAGAAAATTATCGCCACCATCAGCAGAAATGGCTAAAGAAAATAGTAAAATCCTTGATGAAAGAAAAAAAAAATATTCACAAATAATGAAATTTACCCAAAACCCATCATCAAATATACCAAAAACTATAAGAGAATTTATAAGATCAGGAAAAATAAGAAATAATAAAATAATAAATAAAAAATGCTTTATATGCAATGATGATTTAAAAAAATTTAATAATACAATACTAACATTCACAGTTCTTGGTCAAGAACTTAGTATACATCAAATATGTTTTGAGACTGAAGGAAATAAAAAGCCAAATAAATTACTACCAAAATTTCGAAAACGACCACTACCACCAAAAACATCACCATCAACAACACTACCAGTAGCAGAAACATCACCACCACCATCAACAACATCAATATCAATAACAGTAGCATCCGATCAGAATACTGAAGAAGGTAAGTTAGCAGAAGAAGCAACAAAAGCTAAGAATGCAAAATCATTAACACAATCAGGACATCGACCACCACCACCACTAGAGAGATCAGCTAAAATGCGGCGAATTTCAAATAAAAATCCAAATGAAAATCCAAATGTACGTGTAAATACTCCAGGGACTGGGACTGGCATTAGTTACAATCCTTTTAGGTGGGTAGGCTAGGCCCTGGATGGCAAATTTTATAACTTTTATTATTTAATATATTATTTTATTGATATTTCAACAATAAAATATCAATAATTTATAATTATTTCTTAAAATTTGCCCAACAGGGCCAGGCCTACTTCTAGGACTGGCATTAGTTTCAATCCTTTTACTAGAACGACCTACTAGAGACTATAGAATACTTAAAAAGAAATACTTAAAAAAAATGAATATTACAATATATAAAACATTATATTAATAATTAAATAAAAATGAGTTGTGTTTTAGAAACATTAACAGAATTTGAATTAATTCAAAGGAAAAAATATCTATTACATCAAATTGAAAAAATAGATAAACAATTAGATATTATTAAAAATGAACCTAATGAATTAACAATATCAGATAAATCAACAATATCAGATAAATCAACCAAAATTATTAAAATTATTAAAAATATTAAAATTAACGTTAAAAAATCTAATTTAAAATAAAAAATAGTAATATATTTATGGATAAAATAAATTTTTTTATAACCGAAAAAAAAATAGATTATAATAAAAAATTAAAGTATTTAATAACAATACCATGTGTAAACAGAGAAGAAAGGAATGCTATAAATGTAATAGATCGAACATTTTTAAGTTTTGAAAAGTCTGGTTTATTTAATTCAGATATTGAAATAACTATCATGTTATTTGAATCAGGAAGTGTTGATAAATCATATTTAGATTTTATAGAAACTTATAGAGAAATGTACTGTAATACAAAAATTATAATAATTAACAGTGATAAAAACTTAAATGGTATCTCAAATACATTAAGAATGTTTTATTATATAAATAAATTACCTCAAAAATATGATTTTATAATATGGATGGATGATGATATATTTGTATCAAAAAATTTTATAAAAAATGCAGACATATGGATAAAAAATTATGCTAATTTTTCAATATTTTCATCTTTATATGTCCCGTACAGATCAGCTATAATTAAAAATAGGAGATATATTAGATTATCTAATATACATGAATTCTATGGAACATGTTGTACAATTTTTAAACCAGAATTAGCAAAATATGTAATTCCATATTGGTACGATGAACATTTTGAAAATTTTAATTATAATCCTGATACAAGATTTAGAGATAGTATTAGAAAGAGTTTTCCAAAAGTTTATAAAATATGTGTCTCATATCCATCTTTAGTAGAACATATGAATATTGGATCTTCTATAAAATTACAAAAAGTTGTTAATAATGGACATAAAGCATTATTTTTTATTGGAGAAGATATTGATATTGAATTATATTTAAATGATTTAGTAAATGGTGTACAAAAATCAAATAATTTAATTAAAGATAAAGAAGAATTAGAACAAGTAAATGATACGATAAATGATACAATAAATGATACAATAAATGATACAATAAATGATACAATAAATGATACAGTAAATGATATAGTAAATGATATAGTAAATGATATTATATAGACCTTATAATTTATAATTCTATTTACATTTTTATAAAATAGAAATATTAAAATAAATTTGTAAAACTTTTTGTATCAAATATATTAAAAAATGATAGTAAAAATACTTTAATTATATAAAATATAATTAAAGATTATTAATAATTACATTAAGATATGTTTTCTAGATAATGTAAAAAATATGTATCTTCTAGATACTATGAAAAAGATATATCTTCTAGATACTATCCAGGTTATACTAAAAAACATGAAGTGCATCCTTTTGTATCATCTTTTTTATTGAAACACCTGAAAAATACGAGTGAAAGATTTAGTAGAGAAGAAATGATAGAAGCGATGCATCGTTACATTAAATATTTTTCTTATTTAGAAATAGATGATGATGAATCATCATTTGCTGTTAGGAATAAGTTAAAAATTTTTTTTAATGAATGCAAATTCATTGCAAAAAAAAGAGGAAAAGATATTACAGTTCCTGAAGTTATGAAATATACTGATATTTGTAAGTATATAGATTACTTTATTGTAAGTAATACTGATGCCGACGCAGATTTGATGTATCGAAAAGAATATCAAAAGAGATTTAGCGAAACTATTTTTGACGAACTACAGTCAGTAGTTTATAGTCCAGAAAGAATATCATATTGGATTCACTTCGAAAATGTTGATTTATCTCCATTTTCTGATTCTTCTAAATTTATATAAAATTTAACTTTCGGATAAAAAAAATTACTTAAATATTTTTTATTATAAATAATGGATGTAATAATTCTTGCATCTGGTTTAGGTACTAGATTATCAAAATACACTCATAATGTAATACCTAAATATTTAATAAATATTGATGATAATACTGGATTATATTATATCATTAAATATTGGAATAACTATGCAAATAATATATATTTAGTAATTAATGAAAAATATAATGATATAACTATTTTTTATATAAAGAATATATTAAATGAATATATTGATAAAATAAGAATAATTAATTATAATGAAAGTGATGGAACAGCTTATACATTAAATTATTTATTAAATAATGAATTAAAAAATATATCATGTAAAAATTTATTAATAACATGGTGTGATTTATATTTAATTAATGAAATTAATTTTGATAAAATAAATGAATCAAATAAATCAAAAAATAATATTCATATATTTACATCAGGTAATAATTGCAGATTTTATTTAAATTCTGAAAATAAAATTATTGAATCAGATAATTCAGATGGAAATATAATTGGTATATATTATTTTCAAAATTATGAAAAATTTAATTTAAAAGATTGCAAATATAAAGATATTGTAAATTATTTAGATAAAATTGGTAATATATATAATTATAATATTAATGATATTGTTGATTATGGTGATGAAAATAAATTGAATATGATATTAAATAATACATCAAAAAAAATAAAATGTCGATATTTTAATAATATTAAAATTATAAAAAATAAATTATTAAAAACTTCAATTAATAATTTTGGAAAAAAAATTATATATTTTGAGAAAGAATGGTATAAATATATAAATAGTTTAGATATAAATTTTATACCAAAAATTTATGATATTTATAATAATGGATTTTTGATGGAATATAAAAAAAAATATAAACCATTATATATATTTTTATTAGATTGTGAAAAAGAAATTAAATTAGATAAAAATAAATTTATAAAAACTATTAAATTTAATATAATAAAAACTAAAATATTAAAAGATATTTTTGATAGATTATTAAAAATTCATCAAATTAAAAAAATAAATATATCTAAGAAAAAATTTATGAAAAATTTAAAAATTGAAATATATGATAAAATATATAAAAGAAAAAAAATAATAGATAATTTTATTTATTATTTTGGTATAATAGAATATGTTAATGGATTAAAAATTAAATCATTTGATTCAATTATAAAAAAATGTAATAGAATTATTCGAAATTATTATATAAAAAAAAATAAATATGAATATTCTATAATATTAGGAGATTGTCAATTTTCAAATATATTAATTAATCCAAATGATAATGATATTATATTTATTGATCCAAGAGGATATTTTGGAAATTATAAAATTTTTGGTCCAATAGAATATGATTATGCAAAGATATTATATGGAATATCTGGTTATGATAATTTTAATTCTAATTATTTTAATATTGATTTTATTAAAAATAAAAGTATTGAATTTAAAATAAATAATTTTAATTTTAAAACAAATTATTTTAAAAAAGTTCATAAAGCATTTTTAGTTATAATATGGTTAGGATTAGCAGAATATAATAAAAATAATATTTGGAAATGTTTAGCATCTTATTATTATGGATTATATTTAGGAACAAAGATTATATAAAACTATTGATTTTATTATACCATTCTTCAACAATATCGTTATTTTTTTCTATATCAATATTAGAATCAATATATAATATATTATCTAAGATTTTTATCATATCTTCATGATATAAATGACAATTTTGTAAATATTCTAAAGAAATATTATTTTCACCTGTTCTGTTTCTTTTATTTACTCTAGAATAACATATTTCTGGAGATGTTTTTAGATAGATTATTTTATTTAAAGTATTCTCTGGATATATATCTAAAAAACTATTAAACCATTTTAAATATATATTATATTCAATTTCATTTATATTTTTTGAATCATATAACATTTTTGCAAATACAAAGCGATCAGTATTTAAACATCTTTCTGTAATAATAATTTTATATTTATTTTCTTTAATAATATTTTTAATCATATTTAATCTAGATATATATGCCATCATTTGAAATGAAAATGAATAACTTTTTTGATCTTCATAAAATTTAGTTAAAATTGTTGTTCCGTCTGAATCTTTGATATCATTCCATTCAGAAATAGGTTCTTCTAAAAATACAATTTCTGAATTATTTGAAAATTTTTCTTTTAATAAATTAACAATTGTTGATTTACCAGCACCAATGTTTCCTTCAATTGATATAAATTGCATTATTTAATTATTATTATCAATAAATATTTAAGTATTTTCATTTTTCAATTTTTATCATTTATTAATAAATTAAAATTTTAATAAATATAACTATTTTTAATTTGAAAATGTCGATCTTATACTTGAGGTAAATGGTTTTAGTAAACACAACTATTATAAAATTTAGCCCAGAACATATCTCTATTAGTCATATTATAATATGAATTTAAGTATTCTTAAATTAGGTCTGGTCATAAAATTTGATCAGAATGAAATACCTACATGTAATAAAAAACTTTTTATTAAATAAAATTTCATTATTTTATTGAAATACTTTTTAACAAGATATAACCATTATTTTTAATAAAATTAATGGTTATAATAATATTAATTCATAATAATGAATTATTAATAAAGAAACTATTTAGCCAATTTTAAAATGTCAATTATACAATTAATGTATGGAAAAGATCATTGTGATTTAATGACTCGTCGATTTATTGATTTAATTAATCAAGAAAAAATTCGAGAATTATATATAGAATTTAGAGATTCGTCTTTTCATGGAGATATTCTTCCTAATATAGCATCTGAAAAAAATTTTTTAGAAATATTAATTTTTACAAAGGGCTTGTTATCATAAGAATTTAGAAATGCTTAAATTCTTGATAAACTCTGACGTAAATCTTTTTCATAAAAGTAAATCGACTACAATAAATAATCCATTATTTATTGCAATTGAGAAAGGCTTTTATGAAGATGTGAAACTATTGCTTACAAATAATTTTAGATATACAAATAGAAATACTGGATTTTTAGTTACTTTGGATAAATTGTTACAAGATTCTACTATTGCGGCATTTAATAGAGAAGTTCAAATTCCTTTTCAAATTGTAGATTTTCTTTTAAGTTATCAACAAAATAGATATGAGCTTTTTTTAGGAGAAGAACACTACAGATTTCTAAGATATATAAAAAAGAGATCATTTGTTCATATTAGACATTTTTTTTTAAAGTCTTACTCTAATATTCCACGACTCTACTCTGTAGAAAAAACTGAGACAAGTGACATAGTATGGACAAACTCTCTTTCTAGAAGAGAAACTCGTTATTACTTACAAAACTTTAAGAAAATTTCACTATTGTATGAAATACTTTGTAATGAAGATTTAACAAAGATTATTGCTAGATATATCTAGAAGAATCACCTATTCTATATCTAATAGTTTATAATAAAATAAAGTTTTTATACACCTATAATTTTACTATTCCTTTTTATAGGAACAGTACTGCTATAGAATAACTTTTCTTATCTTTTTTAATATATTTTTAAATATTAATAAATTATACCTGACCATTCTAGTCAAATTTTAAGAAATGATTATAAATTATTATTTATTGATATTTTAAACAATAAAATAATAAAAAAGTTATAAGATTTTCCATCTAAGGCTAATGCTAATTAGATTAAATATGATTTAATAATATCTGCAATCTCTTTTATCACTAACAAGTGATAAATTTGTACTCTTTTGCTATGTTGAACTCTTCGAGATTTAATAAATTCAATCACAGTTGGGTCGAAGTATTTTTCCATTTCATATTCCGAACCTGAATAAGAACATGGAATAATTACCATGTTCTTAGCATGTTCTTTTTGAAGAAAATCAAATGAATCTCGAATGAAATCTGCAAAATATCCAGGCATCAAATATTTATCCACAAAGTAACTATCGAGTCTTTTATTTTTTTGTTTAAAAAGATCACAAATAATCTTTACCTTACGAGTATCATTTTGCAAGACCTTGCAAAACAAAACAAAACATCCTGTTGCAAAATCATTTTCAAGACATTCTCCATAATTTTGCTGAAGGATTCTAAAAGTTGACGAATCTTTGTTCAAAATATTAAACAAGAATAAAAATTCAATTCCGTTTTTATGTCTAATTGCTGATCGAAATGGCGTAATAATAGGTATAGGTGTAGGATTATAGAATCCTATATTCCAATTACGTGGATCATCCGTACAAGTAGTATTGCATGGAAAACCTTTTGAAATAAGATATCGAACTTTGTCCCATTGATTCTCTATTGCCAAAAAATTTACAATGATTTTTTTGGTTATTGAAGTAAATTCAATTTCAGGTACTTTTTTAAACTCTTCAAGAGTAAGACTCGTTAAAACTTTAATAAAAGGACTCGGAAGAACTTTCATTATAGAAGAACTATCAAAAACAGGGTGTAAAAACAGCCTTTAAAAATATTTTTATTTCTAAAAAACTGTCAATTTTTATAGATATAATGAGATAAATTTTTAAAATTTTTTTAAGAATATATTTCACTTCTTAAAAATTTATTCAATACATTTTTTTTCTGTAAAAGCCATATCTATTAATGGTTTTAAATATGTATCATTATTTTTTAATTCATTCTCAGATAGATCTTTAAACCAATCAGGATAACCAGGTGCGGTATTATATAATGGAAAAAAAATCCGCTCTTCTTTACAATCTTCCCAATTAAAATCTATCATTATATTATTTAATTTATTACCTTTAGTATCAAATTCTTGACATTTAGATGGTACATGAAAATATGACCAATTGTCTTTTAATTTATTATAACAATCATTTAAAATTACTTTACCAATATCATGATAAGGTAATTTTTTATTATTTTTATTTGTTTTTAATATTTTATTATATGCAGATTCTTTAACACATTTAATAAATGGTGTATTTTTTTTAGATATCATAAACCAATTTAATGGTCTAGAATAACCATATAATGTTTTACTACATATATTTTGTTCATATCCACATCCAAATCCTACATAATCGTAATTTTCTAATTTTTTATAAAATGGACAAATACATTTAATAACAAGTATATCAGCATCTATCCAAACACCTCCATATTTTTCTAATAGAGAATATCTATAATAATCTACTTTTTGAGGAAGATTTAATTTAGAGAAATCTATATCTTTTATTTCTGGTAAATAATTATATATACTATTTTCATTTAATACAATTATATCAAAACATTTTTCACAATTAAATTTAATAGAATTTATACATAAATCAATATATCCAGGTTTTTTTTTACCTGGCAGTGTTTCCCAATAAGTCCATATTATCTTATCTTTTTTTTGTATATTAGAAAATTTTTCATTATTTAACAAATTATTAAATAAATAAAATATTAAAAATATAATTAATGTTATAATATATATTTTCATATATAATGACTTCAGATAAAAGTATAAAGAATTTGATAAAAATATAAAAATAAATATAGATTGTATTAAATTATAAAATATTTTATAATTCAATTCTTTAATAAAAAGGTTCCTAAAAAATCTAAATTTTAAATGAATTAAATATTAAATTTAATTATTGTATTTTTATACAAATTATTTGATAAATCTTTATCAATTTTTGAAATATTATATAAAATATATAAATATGAACTCCTTAAAGAACATATTATAAAAAAAAATAAATAAATATTTCTTATTTGTAAAATAAAATTTGAATTATCATTAGATATAAAATTAGATATGTAATATAATAAATATAAATTATTAATAAAAATACAAATGCTATATATTATATTTAATTTTAAATATTCATTTATATCATTATTTAATATATATTTTTTGACCTTTTTAATATCTGTTTTTATTATTTGAAAATTTTCATTTGATGTAATTTTTATAATATCTGTAATATCCATAATATTTATTATATTATTATACTTTTAAGATATTTATATTTATAATTTAATTTTATAATAATTATAAAATTAAATATATATTTTTTTATTAAAAAATAATTTAAAGCTATAATATGATAATATATATATAACAAATGACAACTGAAAATAACACAAAATTATATATACCAACTTTAACTTGGTATCAGAATAAAGATAATCTATATTTAACGGTTGAATTACATAATACAGTGAATGAATTAATTAAAATTAATGAAAATAATATATTTTTTAATGTAGAATCTAATAAAAATACATATGAAATGGGTTTTGATTTATATGATACTATTAATATAGAAGAATCTACATATAATATTATTGATAAATCTATTAATTTTAGTATAAAAAAAAATAATGAAGGATTTTGGAAATTTTTAACAAAAGATAAAAATATTTATAAAAATAATATTAAAATTAATTGGAATCAATGGATTGATGAAGATGAAGATGATGAAGAACATTTACAAAATAATGATGATCAACAACTTGATTATCAACGAATGATGGAAAGTATGGGTGGTATGGGTGGTATGGGTGGTATGGGTGGTATGGGTGGTATGGGTGGTATGGAAGAAATGTTAAAAGGTATGGGAGGAATGGGAGGAATGGGAGGAATGGGTGGTATGGGCGGAATGGGTGGTATGGGCGGAATGGGAGGAATGGGAGGTATGGAAGGAATGGAAGGAATGGAAGGTGATGACAGTGACGAAAATGATGATAATGATGATAATGATAATGATGATAATGATAATGATGATAATGATGATAATGATGATAATGATGGTAATGATGGTAATGATGATAATGATGATAATGATGATAATGATGATAATGATGGTAATGATGGTAATGATGGTAATGATGGTAATGATGATAATGATGGTAATGATGATAACGTTTAAATGTTAATAAATTATTATAGAACTTTAAAATAAATACCATACGCTTAATGATTTACATATTTAAACATAATAATTATTGAAAAATTATATTAATAAACAAAATTTATATATTTAAACATATTAATATATTAATATATTTATTTACAATAATTAAAAAGTATAGATAAATTAATTTTTAAAATATTTTTATTAATAAACTTAATATAAGTTAAAAAATCCTTAAGTCTTTGACAAAAAAATATTTATTAAAATAAATTTTAATAAAGTTAATCTATTTTTACACCTTTGCATACAACGCCAGTAACTTAAGGTTTTATACAATATTATTGTTATTAATTATTTATATAAAAATAATTTTATTGAGAATCCTAATAACAATAATATTGTATAAAACCTTAAGTTACTGACGTTGCCTTTGCATAATTAAAATGCCGATTTTAATAAATAATAATAAATTATATTAACAATGAATAGTAAGAAGTCTATATTTATTTGTTCATTAGAGGTTTGAATTATTACGATAATAATCGGTTAAGCTATATGCAAAATAACTCTTTTTTTAGCCATTACATGATGTGTTATAATATTATTTTTCTCTGTTAATTCAGCGTTTTAATTGTGCAAAGGTGTAAAAATAATAATGTCTTAAAAGTTTACTAGATAGCCATGCCTAAATAATTTATAAAATAGTTGATATTTCTAATATATTACGATGCTTTATTTAATTTAAAAACTCCAAATAAAAAAAACATAGATATAATAATAGTAAGTAATATTATAAAAGCCCCATATATTATACCTGTCATATATTTTTCACCTGTTGCAAAATAATTAAATAAATAACCAAAAGATCCTGTAGATATAAATAGATTATTAGATAAATTATTTGAATTTTGATTATTTGAAATAATTTGTTTTGAAAATATATTTTCATAACCCATCATACTAAGTATTAATTTTAATTCATCTGCCCCAAATAATCCCCATGTTGGAGTGTAATTTTTAAAATTATCTAATTTTTCATGTAATTCTGTTGAAAAATTTAATTTCAAAGAAGGATATTTTGTAGTAAATATATATATTATTGCTATTAATATATATCGTAAAAATCTTAATACCAATATAAAAAATGGATAAGATACAAAATATTTCATTGCAAAGATAAAATTAAAGACCCATATTGCAGGTAGTGCAAGTATTGCAAATGAACTCAGAAAACCATTTATCAAATTATTTAAAATAATAAAATTTTTTAGTTTATATTTTAATACTAAAAACATTATACATAAAAATACTATACATATGAAAGTATATAAAAAACATTTCTTCAATAGTATATCTTCAGTTTGATTATTATTTATAGGAGAAATAGATGTTTGTTGATCAATAAAAAATTTTATTTTTTTTAATGAACTATCTACTATATTATTTTTATCAGCACTATTAAAAAATGGTATATATGCATATAAAATATACATAAATACAGATATTATAAATAATATTACACTAACTAATCCTAAATACAAATAAGGAGATAATTTCTTGTAATCTAATGTAAATAATAAACCAACTAATACATATATTAATAAGATAAATATAACTAATACTCCTATATCAAATTGTTTTTCTTTTTTATCAATTAAATTTTTAATACCATATGGATCATTTGTTATATCATATTTTTCTAGTTCGGCTAAATTATTACATATAATATGGTTATATACAAGACATAAAGAAATAATAGGAATTGCGAGACCGGATAAAAGTCCAATATAATAGGATGCTGTTGAATTCATACTACTAATTATTTCTTTAAAAATATTTGCACCTAGATCTAATGATGAAAAAAAACCATTTACTAAAAGATATATTGTTATTATAAAAATAATCATAAATGGTATTTTTAAATGAGGATAAGCATAAAAAAAATTTTCTATATCATTTGTTTTTAAACTATTAGGATCATATTTTTGATTTCTTAATTGTTCAACTTGACATGTTAAATATTGTATTTGATTTGTAATCTGTTGTGGACCACCATCATCATTATTGCATAACTCAATAATTTTATTATTTAAAGGCATAGGATCAGTAGGAGGAGGAGTTGTAGTATTTTCTGTATAACATATCTTACCATCTAAACTTTTAGTCGGTTGACTTTTAGAGGTAACAGAATTATTATAATTTTTATTAACTAATTTACCAACTTTAGCTAGATAAAATGGTATATCCAGTGATGATACATCATTATTTGGGAGATAATTTTTAACATTTAGATCTGTAGTAGTATAAATTCCATTTTCATTATTCAAAGGCTCTGAATTTGTTGAATTAACACATGTAGCAATTAAATTTTTTTGTAATGTACTATATGAATTTGATAATGCAGTTATTCCTGTATATCCAGACCCATCATTTGTAGTACTATAATATCCTATATTAGGTAAGCTTGGTCCATCAGGTATATCAATTGGACTAGACATATATTAATAATATATATTATTTTTTATTTTTAAAAAAATAAGTAATAACAGATAATATAATAACAATTATAATAAATGATATAAAATAAATAATATTAAAATATAAAAAAGATTTTTTTGAATGAAAACAATATATATTACCATAAATATTAATAATAAATAATATTTGATATAATATATTATACCATGACGGACTAGTAGTAAAACCAAAAGTTATTTTATTATACATGTATAATAATGGTGCAAATAATATAAATAATAATATTGAATAAAATAAATTTTTACCTTGTATAAAAATTGAATTTTCATTATTTTTATTTTTAGACATATCTTCTAAATATGATGTATCTAATCCCATTGAGAAATATTTCCAAATTATAGATTTACTCGTTATTTTTTTTAATAATTTATTAAATTCAGTTGAATACATTAATATATATTTTGTAATTAACCAAGGACTACCGATAGGTTTTGTAAATAACAACCATGTTGAAAATAATCTTATTATATTTTTAAATATATAATTCGATTTTTTTCTAATATTTTCACTTAAAAATGAATAAGTAATGATATTATAATGATATCCATATAACATATAATTTTTTTTAAGGAATTCATTTTGAAATTTTATAGGATTATTTTGATTCTCTTTAGAATAAATCTCTTTAGAATGATTTTCTTTAGAATAATTATTTTGATTCTCTTTAGAATAAATCTCTTTAGAATGATTTTCTTTTGAATAATTATTTTGATTCTCTTTAGATATTTTTTTAAAGTATCCTTTAATTGATTCTTCAAATGATCCTTTAGATTTTTCAACTGATTTATAAGAAGATCCTTCAGAAGATCCTTCTGAAGATCCTTCAGAAGATCCTTTAGAAGATCCTTCAGAAGATCCTTCTGAAGATCCTTTAGAAGATCCTTTAGAAGATCCTTCAGAAGATCCTTCAGAAGATCCTTTAGAAGATCCTTTAGAAGATCCTTCTGAATATCCTTCAGAAGATTTATTTTTATCAAAAATTGGAGTTTTTCCTCCTATTTTAATTCCTGTTTCAGGAATTAAATTTAAATTTTTTTTAAAATTTTCTATATAATTTATTATTATTTCTTCTATTTTTTTTTTATTATCTCCCAATATTTTATTCAATTCTTTATCAAATAATAATTCATCTTTTGCTAATTCTTCATTATTTCTATGTTGATTTATAAATTTATTATCATCTTCATTTATAATAATTAATGAATTTTTTATATTATTTAATAAATCATTGATTTGTAATCTTATATTATAAGGAATTTTATCATGTATTATTGATTCTAAATTTTTATCTATAATAGAATTATTTTTATGTTCTAATACATTTATAATTTTATAATATATATCTTTATTTTTATTTTTATATGAACCAAAATCAATTTTTTCCAAGATATTAATGATATCTTTATATATTTTTTTTTTATTATTTTCTAAAATTTTAGATTCATTATTTGTATATTCATGTGTATATTCATATGTCATAAATTTAGGATTATATTTTGATAATAATTCTTTTGAAATTCTAATAAGTGCTTTTTCAATTTTATTATATGTTATATCATTAAATTTATTTTCATCTAATAATTCATGAATTAATAAATTAACATTTAATTCTTTTGGTAATATATAATTTGCTTGACATGTAAAATATTTATCACTATCATTAATACCAATAATTGGAAAAAGTTGTATTGTTGTACCTGGTAAAATATTTTTATCATCAAATAATGATAAAAAATTACCTAATATAAATAATATAAAAATTGATATAAAAGGACTTATTAAATTTACTATAAAATCACTAATTGAATTATTATCTTCTATTTTAAATTCACTTAAATAAGTATATAACATTACACCAGTTGGAAGTTTTAGTTTGTTACGATTTATTATTTGATAACAAGCTGTTTCTAATAATTCATTATATGGTGTATATGTTGAACTACTTACACCATTCATTGTTGCACGATTTTTATTATAAGGATTATTTTTAATAGGAAATGTTAATATTATACGTAAAAAATAATTTATTATTAAATATGATATTATAGAACTTATAAAAAATAGAGATATATGGTTTAATTTATTAAGTACTATAAAAAAAATTATATATATAAAAAATGTGAGTGATATAAATATTATACCAATATTGTTAAAAAAGTTTTTATATAAGCTATTTATTTTACTATATAATGAAATGAGTGAAAATGCTCCAATAGAAAATCCTATAAATCCTATTTTATAAAATCTTGGATAAAAATAATAAAATGGTATAAGTAAACCAATTATTATAAAAACAATACTTGAATAATTTGATGTATTTACAAATATATTTTCATAAAAAAAACTATTATTTATTTTATTTAGATATATATTTGTATTATCTAAATTATTTGGATCGAGAATTGTATTATTACTATTACATTTTAAATAATATATTAAATCATTTGTAGAAATACTATCTGGATCTTTTTTTAATGATATTTCAATATTATTTATTCTTGTTTTATCACAATTCATTTATAATAAAAAAGAAATTAAATTTATATTTTAATATAATATATAATAAAAAAGAAATTAAATTTATATTTTAATATAATATATAATAAAAATGTTTAATAATTCTAATAATTATGATTTATATAAAAATTTTAGTGAAGAATATAACTTAAGAAATTTCCAGCCTTCGCATAAATGTAACAAACATAGACGCGGTTATATTATTAATCAAAAAGAAATTACTAAATCTTTAAAAGATATGAATTTAACAAAAACAAAATTAAATAATGCTCAATTATTTCATGGTTCAACATCTGCATCATTATTATCATTTACTAGATATAATAATTATCAAGGAAAATTAATACCAACTGGTCAATTAATGAAACTTGGTAAAATACCTTTTACAGGTGAATTAAAACATGGAATAACTAATCCTCGAGGAATTAGTCATAATGCAATCTCAACAACTGATATAACACATATTGATACATCGTTAAATTACACAATATGTGGATTAGATGTTACAGAAGAAGAATATTTAGATAGTTTATCTCAAAAAAAAAATATAATTTCAAATATTATAATTTCGGATAAAATTATAAAAATTCGGATAAAAATATAATTTTATAAAAATATAAAATTATATATCAAATGACATATTCTTTAGAAATAAAAAATATATTTTTATATAAATATTTAA
>Ga0247831_1005504_pt1 | contig 15769 bp, 10 predicted proteins | sample LaCruzMarch2015__9_FD_192406 | JGI IMG/M metagenome (GOLD analysis project Ga0247831, IMG submission 192406) | Freshwater microbial communities from meromictic Lake La Cruz, Castile-La Mancha, Spain - LaCruzMarch2015_1m | ecosystem: Environmental > Aquatic > Freshwater > Lake | place: Spain... | reverse complement strand
GTCCTACCAGTTTAGCAGGAAATATAGATATACCTTCGGGTAATTTAAGCATGACATCTGGCAATATAAATTTAGTTCAAGGAGATATAACAACGACAGCAGGTGATATAACCGCATCAACTGGGAATATCATTTTAGGTAGTTCTGGCGAAATCAAGATGGGGACTACTGTTTCAAATAGAAAGCTAGTCATGTATGAACAAGCACCTAACATTCACCAATTTTATGGTTTTGGAGTGAATGCTGGTATTGTTCGATATCAAGTTGCGTCAACTGGAGCCTCGCATGTATTCTATGCTGGTGCAACTTCGACTACTTCAAATGAACTTATGCGTATTTTAGGAAATGGCAATGTAGGTATAGGTTTAAGTGCTCCTACAGCCCAGCTTCAATTGTCAACGAATAGTGCGTCCAAGCCTACATCGAGTAGTTGGACTATTTCAAGTGATGCACGTTTGAAAACAGTAGATGCTGTTTATACGAAAGGACTTTCAGACATATTAAAACTAAATACTGTAGCTTATCATTATAAAAAAGGTAATGCTCGTAATTTGCCTACAGAGGAACAGGGTATAGGTTTTGTAGCACAAGAATTGCAACAAGTATTTCCTGAAGCCGTAAAGCAAGATAGCGATGGCTATTTAAGTGTTGATATTCACCCTGTACTTATTAGCTACATCAATGCAATTAAAGAATTGAATGAGAACAATGAGCAATTGAAAAAACAAGTCGAAACTCAGCAAAATCAATATAGTGAGCTTTTAAAACGTCTTGATGCATTAGAGAAAAAATAGTTTTTACAAACTGTAGAATTTCTAAATGTTCAATTATTGTTTTTAAATCTTGATTTTGTCTTTTCTATCTATGATATTTCAGTTAATTAAGTGCTAGATTCCCCCTATTTTTTTTCATTTTAGATATATCCACATACACTTATTAACTGATTTAGTGCACTTATTGTCCATGTAAGTGCACTTATTTTTTATACCAATTGGATAAAAATATTGAACTATTTTTGTTTCGATATGTTTTTAATAATTGGAAGAAAATGGCATTGTGTAAAAGTTCTAACTTGTTTTCTACTGGTTTGTTTTGCTTTGCTATATATTCCTTTATATGCTGAACATACTTGTACATGTGATTCAGTTGGTCAAAATGCCTTTGGCTTTACTTCCAAAATTTGCGAAGCCCTAGAACTCATTGACAAAGCCGAAGATGATCTGCAACAAGATAAGTTGGACTCAATTAGTTTCAGTTTAAATCAAGCAGAACAATTGTTGAAATCTAATAGTTGCTTTGACGTTTATGAACTTAAACTACTAAAAATATGGGGAGATTATTACTATCATAAATCGGACTTTCAAAATCAATTGAACATTGCATATAAAATTTTAGATATTTCTATCAGACAACGCAATAAAACTGATGAGGCTTTTATTTTACTTCGAATTGCTGAAATTTTTAATCGAAACAAACAAAGTCAAAAAGGTATAGAATATGCACGTAAGTCATATGGAATTATTGAAGCTATTGATTCAACTGAAGATAAATCTAGATTATGGAATATGTTGAGTGCTCGATACCGCTATTATTTCCAAGATACTAAACAAATTCAATATTGGGATAGTGCTTTCCAATTCAGTAAATTAGGGCTTAAAGAGGCTAAAAAAAGACGAAATACAGAAGAGCAAATATTTGCAAATGTTCAATTGAATTCTTTATCTCAGGCTAAAGGAAATTTGGATGATGCGTTGACTTATTTAAATGCTGCACAAGAACAGTGTATAACACCACAATATAATCATAGGCTGATAACAATTTTTGGGGATAAAGCCTATTTATACATGCAACAAAATAGATTGGTTGAAGCAAAAATCAATGCTGATTCAAGTTTGAAGTATGCACTCGAAGTAAACTATTTACCCATTTTAGTTAACACGTACTCGCTATTGTATGAAATTGAAAAAAAATCGGGACATTATAAAGAAGCTTTAGATGCAGGGGAAACTGAACGTAAATTAAGTGATAGTTTGTTTTCGGAAGAAAAAATGGGCATCATCAATGAGTTAGAAAAGAAATATAGTCAAGCAAAGAATGAACAGCAAATTGAACGTTTATCCAAACAGAAAACGATTTATTTATTGTCTACTCTAGCTGCATTGGCATTTATTATAGCTATTGTTGTATTTATTCGTCAAAAGTCTCTTCGTCAAAAACACAATGAATTGATTACCGAGCAACGTTTACAACGAGCTCGGATTAATCCACATTTTTTCTTCAATGCACTTGCCTCATTGCAAAATGCAGTCTTAACAAGTGATGACAAAAAGTTTTTAGCTACTTACATTGCTAAATTCAGTAAAATCATGCGTGAAAGTTTAGAAAGCTCATACAATGATTTTGTAACATTGGATCAAGAACTAAATTTTGTAGAGCGGTATCTTCAACTTCAACAATTACGGTTTAAAGATTTGTTTGACTTTTCTATTCAGGTTCATGCAGATATTGATTCAAGTGAAATGATGATTCCATCAATGTTATTACAACCCATTTTGGAGAATAGTATAGAGCACGGCTTCAAAGGAATTGCTTATCCTGGGTTAATTGGAATTGAACTCAAAATTGAAGTGTCTAGATTGGAAATTAGAATCAAAGACAACGGTGTAGGTTTACAAAAAGGGCCCAAAGACGCTACTCATGTAAGTCGTGCAAGCCAAATTCTTCATGATAGAATATATTTGCTCAATAAAAAATATAAAACTCAATCTTCATTTATGATTCAAAATAATACCGAACGTGGTGTTTGTGTAACCATTCATATTCCTATTATCAAACAAAACGAAGTTTAATATTATGAAAATACTTATCATAGATAACGAAGAAGATTTACGTTCTGCTTTAAGGAATTTACTCCAACTTTGTGATATTGATCAACTCATTTTGGATGAAGCGGATGGTGTGAAATCAGGATTGCAAAAAATTAAATCTTTCGATCCAGATATCGTTTTCTTAGATATTGAAATGAATGACGGCACTGGATTTGATTTGCTAACGCAATTACAACACATCGATTTTCAATTGATAGTAACGACCGCGCATGATGCATATGCCATAAGGGCTTTTAAGTTTAGTGCTATTGATTTTTTATTAAAACCTATTGATCCTGAAGATTTAGAATTAAGTATTGAAAAAGCGATCGAGAATTTAAATAAAAATGATTTAAAAATGCAGTTGCAAATATTAATGCAACAAATTTCGAATAGTAATGATATCAATAAGAAAATAGTTTTGAATGACAAGCGAAATACATACTTTGTCAAAATAGCAGATATATTATACTGCGAAGCTGAAGGTCCATACACTAAATTTTTTATTTTTAATGAAAAGCCAATTTTAGTATCTAAAAGTCTTAAGGATTATGACGAAATGCTTACTTCATACGGATTCATACGAACACATCATTCGTATTTGGTGAATGCAACTAAAATAAAAATGTTAGATAAAAAAGATGGAGGTATTTTGATTTTAGATGACGGCATTCATGTTCCTATTAGTCAACGCAAAAGAGATGCTGTGTTGGATTGGTTGTCTAAATAAAGCTTACCTAATGAAGTGATTTGTAAAATTAATCATTTTGACGATTTGACAGGTCGTAGGAGCAACCTTTTTAAAAGTGTATTTGTTTTTAATTTGAGTGTATTACGAAATTAATTATCTCGATTCAATATCTTTTTTCTGCTTGATTATCATTGTGTCGATGAAGTATAGCCGAGACTATCGTGGAAATCCCCTGACGCTTCGGTCAGGGATTGGAGCAAAGGCTCGAAGTAGATGATTGATGTGAATAGGTTTAGCTTCGAATTTTGAATTTCATATGAAAGCCTCTAAAAATAAATTGCATGAAATTTAAATTCACCTTTGGTATTGTATTCGAGTGTAGGTAAAGGAAATTTGATTTTTAGGCCATTGAGTAGTTTAAGTACTTTGGGGTATTTACCTCTAATTTTGATTTTGGAAAGGTCAATATCTGGCGAAAAATAAAATTGTCTATAACGTGTAACATCTGTTCGTGTATGTTGTAAACTAGTTTCGTCGTCAATCCAAGTATTGGTATAGCCACCTAACATGCCATGTGCACCATAACCAACAGCTAAGTTTAGCCACCTTGGGAGTTTGCTATTTTTTGCAAATGACCATGGATTTACACTCAGCCAATAGGTTTGTCCATTGTAGTCCTTTAGGGTTCGTTCTGCAAACGATTTGCCATATAAATTATTGGCTCGTTTAAATAGTTCCACTTCATTGTAATCTACACGATGTGCAGAAAACTTAAATTGAATTCGCTGCTCTTGCCAGGCTAATTCTTGTCCAGCATATAACGCAGAACCACTCAAGTTTGCTCCCATGTCTGCAAGACTAAATCCCCATTTGCTACTGAATCCATCTAAAATTTCTATCACACTTAAGTAAGCAATGCCCATTCCAGCTCCGTATAATGTTGCATTTTGATGCTTAACGCCAGACCACCTAAACATACTTGAACTACTTTCGGCAAGCCAATAGGCACTGTATGCATGACCTATTTTGTCTATTTGTTGCCATTCGCCACTATCGTTGAATAAGTGAAATGGTCCTCGATCGTATTGACTATACCAAGCTTGGTTAAGCGCCAATAAGCTTCCAGCCCAAACTGTACCTTGCACTGCAGATACAAGTTTTAATCGTTTTGGGGCAAGTGTATCGGAGTAATTCAAAAAAGGCTTTCGAGCAGGCTGATCCTGAGCAAACATGCTTTTAGAGCATAAGAGTAGTAAAATGAATAGGGATTTTTTCACGTGTTGCATGCAAATATAATAAAGTCTAATTTTAATCGTAAAAGATAAATTTGAATCAAGATAGATATGTAGAATCAAATTTTCTTCAAACTGCGGATCATTTCACCATAATTTTGATTTAGGTGCAATGCATTCAAAGTATGTGCAATTCGCTTTGCTTTTGTTTCATCAGTTTTTGCAGCATCAACCCATTTGCTGAAATAACGTTGATGTGATGGTGTGTAAGTATTGAATAGCTTTAATGCGACAGAATCTTCATTTAAACATTCAATCAGTAAGGCATTCATTCGATAAGGTTCTTTGTCAATTTCTAATATAACTAAAACTGACTCGCCTTTTGTTTTAGATAATTTTTTTCTAAGCGGTGCATTCAGTGGTAATATAAAGTTGCCCTGCCCAATTGGTAAAATTGTAATTTGTGCTATGGGAACTGAATCTAAGAAGCCTTTTACTGCAAAAGAAGTTTTGACTAAAGGATTTAATTTGGTTGCTTCACTTGTTGGAATTGTGATAAATGTCCAACCCGTTTTATCCCCATTTTGACCATATTTTTCTATAATTGCTTGAAAGGTTACTTTCATTTTCTATCTAGTTAAATAGTTTTATTATGTTCATTAATACAATATTTTGATAGCTAAGACTTAACGTGTAAATTTACATAACTTTAAAAAAAATCTATGTCAAAAGTAAATCTACTATTTTGTTTGGTTTTCGCCACATTTTTTCTGAATTCGTGTACATTGTTTAAACAAACAAATTCTGCTCCAAAATTTAAAAAAGCCAATAAGCAAGAGATGTTAGAGGCACTTTTAGAATTTGAACGCGAAAAGGCTATGGATCCTGCTACGAATCAAGTAGAAAATCAGCGGATCAAAGCTGCTTGGGAATATGCCCAAACTATTCGAACTCAAAATCCGCAAGGAAAACGTACTCCAGTATCTAATGTTATTTGGAATGAACGTGGTCCAAACAATATAGGTGGACGTACACGTGCTTTGTTGTATGATAAAAATGATGTGACTTTACGAACTGTATGGGCTGGTAGTGTTGGGGGCGGTTTATGGAAAACTACCGACATTACATTGTCGAATCCTGGTTGGACTAAAGTCAACGATTTCTTCGATAATATAGCTATAACATCTATTGCACAACACCCTGTTAATCTTGATACAATGTATTTTGGTACAGGCGAAGGTTGGGGTAATAGTGATGCATTAAGAGGTTTAGGGCTTTGGCGAACTACAGATGGAGGTGTAAACTGGGCTCAATTGCCATCAACGAACAACTCGGATTTTCATTATGTGCAAAAAGTAGTTGTAACTTCTTCAGGAGCAGTTTATGCTGCTACGCGTAACAATGGGGTTATGAAATCTACTAATCATGGCAGTACTTGGACTAAAGTTATTGGAAATGGAGTTAGCGGTGGCACGAATAATAGTGCTTGCGATATTGAAGTAGGAGCTAATCAGGATGTTTATGTTGCATTTGGTATTGGCAATACGGGTTCTATTTTTAAATCATCATTTGCAACCCATGGTACCAATATTGGTAATGTAGGCAATTGGGCAAATATTACACCAACAGGTAGTTTTCAACGTATTGAGTTGAGCTGTGCACCTTCTAATGCAAATCGAATTTACGCTATTTGCGCTTCTGGTGCAGGTGGTACGCCATTAATTAGAACTTCAGCGAATGGAGGGACTTCATGGACAAATTGTACAAGTGCTGGATTTTGTGATCAAGGGACTACTAACCCTGATTTTACTCGAAGTCAATATTGGTATGATTTAATTTCAGCCGTTTCACCTACAGACCCTAATACTATTTATATAGGTGGTGTTGATGCACTTAAATCAACAGATGCGGGAATTACATGGACACAAATTACCTCATGGACAGGTGGTGGTACAAATACTTGTACTGCTCCTTCTGTTTTTGTTCATGCTGATCATCATGCTATTGAATTTAAACCAGGTAGCTCTACAGAAGTTTTATGGGGGACGGATGGAGGTGTATTCCGCTCTACAGATGCTGGTGCTACTTTTACATCAAAAAATACTGGTTACAATGTAACTCAATATTATGCAGCTGCAATTCATCCAACGCAACAAAATTTCTTTATTGCTGGTGCTCAAGACAATGGATCTCAACGATTGAACGCACCTGGTATTTCAGCAGGTGTTGATGTGAGTGGAGGAGATGGTGCATATTGCCACATCAACCAAGTGAATCCGAACGTTCAAATAACGTCTTATGTTTATGCTAACTACTTTTTTAGCAATGACGGCGGTAATTCTTTTAATTCTATGACTGGCAATACAAGCTCTCAAGGTCGATTTATCAATCCTACAGAGTTTGATCATGTTAATAACAGAATGTATGGCTGTTTCGGCAATGGCAATTACGAACTCATTACAAATGTGGGTACAACAAACAATCGAGCTACGCGATCTGTATCTTCCATTACTGGTATTTCAAAACGTTTAAGCACAGCTAAAGTAGATCCAAACAATCCAAACACTGTTTGGATGGGCTACAGCAATTCTGGTACAAGTATACATTTATTGAAAGTCAATAATGCAGCAGCTGCTACACCTTTATTGACCAATAAATCGAGTGGTTTGCCTACGACATCTGGTTTGTATTTGGCAAGTATTGATATCCAAAATGGAGACAGTAATCATGTTATAGTCTGTTTCTCAAATTATGGTGTAAACAGTCTTTGGGAAACAACAAATGGTGGTAGTACTTGGGTTTCTGTTGAGGGTAATATTCCAGATATTCCAGTTCGTTGTGTAATCTTTCATCCCGATAGTGCAGATATGGCTATTGTGGGAACTGACTTGGGCGTTTGGAGCACAAACAATTTAAATGCAGGTACAACAGATTGGTCACAAACAAATAGTGGATTAGCTAATACCCGTATCGAAATGTTGAAATATCGTTCTACAGATCATGTTTTATTAGCAGCTACACATGGACGAGGATTGTTTACAACTACGTTGCCACATACACCTCGTATCAATTTTGGGTATGCTTCAAATGACGTTGTGGAAACTACAGCAAATACTATTAATTGTCGTTCGTTCAAAGATTACACTGTTAATCTTCTTTGTACTTATCCTCCAACATCGCCTGTCAATGTTAGTGTAGGTATTGGAAATGCAAATGCCACGCAAGGTTTGGATTTTGATATGACAACCAATGGCAATTTTTCATCACCATCCAATACAATGGTTTTTACTTCAGTCGTTACATCTTTGCCATTAACTGTTCGTATTTATAACGATTCTAGAAATGAGCCTGCATTGGATACCGTTCAGTTCAATTACACTATAACTGGAACTGCGCTTCCTGGAGAGGTGCAAACATGTACTTTCAGAATTACTGATCAAGGAGATAATCCATTGTTGAGTACAAAAACAATATGGTCAGAAAATTTCGAATCAGGTTCAAATCCACCTACAGGCTGGACTTATACTCAATCAAATACAAACCGTTGGGGTAACAAAAATTTTACTTGCGCTTCTTCTATTAATAACTTTACAATGCAAATTTTTAATAATGCTACTAATTCTTGTGGTTATAATAATTCAGCTACATCTACAGCAATTGTTCGAAGAGTTGTTAACGCTACGAATAAATCCAATTTAAAAGTTCAATTTGATTGGATAGGCGAGGGCGAAGGTGGATATGATTGGGGCGAATTAGTAACTTCTACAAACACTGTTACGCCAACGTGGACAGTCGTGCCTGGTTCGCAACAGTTGATAGGTTCTACAACAGTTTCAAATACAATTGTCAATTTGCCTGCTTCATTAAACAATACCACATTTTTACTCGGTTGGCGTTGGGTCAATGACGCTTCAATTGGTGGTGTGTCATTAGGTATAGACAATATCGTTGTTACTGGCGATTCTAATCGTGTGATAGAAAATACATTGACATCAAATGGAGGATATTTGGGACCAAATGAAGATTTGTATTATTATAATACTGATGGTGATATTATAGCTAGAATTGAAAATTTAACTAATCATAATTATGGTTGTACTTCGGTTGAAATTGATCGTGTGGGTTCAAGTGCTCAATTTATTTCAGGAGAAGTCAATGTTTTAAGAAAGGTGTTTGACAAAGCGATTAAAGTAACTCCGACTTCTAATAATATCAATGGTGCTTATCGAATGACATTGTATGTTACAAATACAGAAAAAGTAGGCTTTGAAGCTGAAGGGCGAACTTGGGCAAATGATGCGTTTTTATTTAAAATGCCAGTTTCGCTAAATCTTGCCAATACTGCAACAAATCGTGAATATGCTACAAACATCACTAAGCAAGTCTTTTTAAATGGTTTTTCAATTTCGGGCGAATTCAACAGTGGTTTCTCTGGTTTTGGTTTTGGGAATCCTGGTTTAGGAATTGTTTTGCCATTTGATTTGGTTCATTTTTCAGGTCAATGGAAAGGAAATTCTGTTATGCTAGTCTGGAATACAGAAAATGAAAAAAATGCGAAACAATTCGAAATTGAACGCTCTTCAAATGGTATCGATTTCGAATCAATTGGAACAGTTCAAGCTTCAAATTTCCAATCAGCTTCATATCAGTATGAGGATACGAATATTGGTTTACTTTCTAATTCATCTAATTTTTACAGATTAAAATTAATTGATATTGATGGGCAATTTGTGTATTCTAAGTTGATCCAATTATACAAACAAACTTCTAGTAAAATGGTTGTTTATCCAAATCCTATTAAGGATGTGGTTACAATTTCCATTTCAAATTCAGCAAATGTGACCATTTTAAGTCAGGAGGGTAAAATTATAATGCAAAAAGAATTGAAAAGTGGATCGACTGAATTGAATGTAGGTTTTTTAGCAAACGGGGTTTATTTAATACGAAATGAAAAAACAAATGAAACAATCAAAATTGAAAAGAAATAGTACAGTCATTCAGCATTAATTTATATTTATGATCAAAAGAACAACTGTATTTTTACTTGCAGGGGTAAGCCTATTTTCCTTAACACAATTAACTTGTAACGAAGATAATCCTGTACGAAAAGGAATTAGAAAATTGTTTAGGTACGATGATTTTATCAAAGACGTTAAAGCATCCAAAACAACTACTGTCTCTGACAGTGTAAATTTGTTTGATAAAAATGAATTTGATCCTTTCAAGGATTCAATAGGGGATTTGCTTATGGATATCAATCAGCAATTGCAAAAGGATAGTGAAAATATTGTTCGTTTTGGAATCAATGATTCTGGAATATTAAATCAAACAGAAGCCTTGGCTTTATCTTCAGACACATCCGTTTCAAAAGATACTTTTACGAGCGATTTACGAAAAATTCAATCTGAAGAAATTAAAGCGCTTAAGTTTAATTTGGCACAGTTGAAATCCAAAGACAGTATTGGTCAATCTGCAAGTAATTGCAAACAAAAAGCATGTAAAGTATGGGCGCATATCCAAAAGGCTAAACAACAACTTTATTTATATGTCGATGGTGCATTAGTAGATTCATTTAAAGTTTCTACAGGCGACATAAAGCACGAAACGCCAAAGCTTGATCTTCGACCATCTGGACCTATATTTAAAAAATACACGTCTAAAAAATATCCGGGAGGAAACTACCAAGGTTTAGGTAACATGCCTTACGTTGTGTTTTTAAAAGGCGGTTTTGCTATACATGGAACTACAACTGGAAATATTGCCAAATTGGGTAAAAAAGCATCGCATGGCTGTATTAGACTCCATCCTGATAATGGTAAACTGTTTTTTGAATTAGTCAAACAGGTTGGTATCGAAAATACATGGGTCACAATTAGTGAATAATTTTGCCTTTATTGTTTTATCGATAATAAATGAGTGATATGATAAAATATTATCAGATTTTATAGTTGTGAAATATTAAATAGGCATATTTTCTTGGTAGAAATGTATGTTGGTCAAGCCAATTTTTAAGTTTTATAAAAATCTTTTTATTGGGTTTGATTTATACTCTGAATTGTAACAATAGGGGTAAATGCCTTTTTTTATTCGTGATTAATTTATAAGTACTGACCTTGAAGTGTTATTATAATTAATTATAGGAAAATTTTTAACGGAAAAAAATCAGCTCCAATGATTTACAAAAAAAGAACTCAATACTTTGAGTTCTTTTTTATAAAAATATTTTGAATAATGTTACCTGACGAGTAACACAGTTCCTTGCTTCTTAATTCGTTTGCCATTGTCGCAGTATCCATCAACAATCCAAACATAATTATCTGGAGGAAGCTGAATGTTGTTTTGGGTGCCATCCCATCGTTTTCCTGGGTCGGTAGTTTCAAATACAACTTGTCCCCAACGATTTAATATTTTAAAATACTCAAGTTTGACAACATTGTTATTGAACAAACCGAAATTTCTATTTTCTGGTTGATCACTGACAGGATTAAATGCATTTGGTAAATGGACATCAGTACATTCTGTTCTTACCCATACGGTGTCGTAATCAACGCAACTCGATGAATCGTTCGTTACAGTAAGGTAATAAGGCTGGACATCCAATGGAGAACATGTTGGGTTTGCTATAAATGCATTGTCTAAGTAAAGAGGCGGATTCCATTGATACGAAAATTCTTTACCACGTGATAATCTTGCACCGCCTAACACTGTAGTTGCTCCATCTGCAACCCAACGATCTTGACCAGCGTCAGCGACTACTCTACTTACTTTAACCAAAGTAGAAGTATCAAAACGGCAACCTCCGTTTGGTAAAAACTCTAAACGCACATTGTATTCGTAATCTTCTTTAGGATAAATAATGATTGATGTTGTGTCGTAAGGAGCTGTTGCATTATAAATTGGTGACCATAACGCGCTAACGAGACCAGGGCCATTTGCTACAAGTAAAATTGAGTCTCCTTGGCAAATTGAAGTATCATTGTTGATTTCGATTAAAGGTTTTGCCAAAACTGTAATTAACTTACAGTCAACTTGCATCGTTGGTAATCCTTCATCTGTAACAAGATATACATTGTATTGTCCAGGAATATTGTATTGAACTATCGGAGGTGTTTGTAAAGTTGAACTAGGCAATGATGATACATTACAACTGCTGTATGTCAAACGAGAAATTGAATTGTCTAAATTGTTTGCTGTAAATGAAAACACATTGTCTTTGTCTCGTAAAAAACGAGTCAAATAACGAGGACCGTTAAAACCAGCAAAATTACCAAGATTTAGTGCGGAAGGAACAGACATGATATCATTTGTAAATGTCAAAAGAGTCATAGTATTGTCTCCTTCGTTAGTTACATAAGCGTAATAATTGCCACAATCTTTTATAATTGATATATCTCTTGGGCTATTAAACGATCCGAAAAATCCACCAAGGTTTGTTTCAACTGCAGGATTTAACAATGAAGTGCCAAAATCTAAACGACTTATAGTTTGAGACAAACGGTTTACAACAAACAAATGCCAATCAATACCATCAAATACTGGCCACAAGCCAGTTGGGAAAGATAAAGTGCCAGGATTTCCTAAATTGGTTAAAGTGGGTATGTTTGATATTAATGCACCGAAATTCAAACGAATCAAATTGCCAGTAAAACCATTTGTAGTAAAACCATACCAATTTCCAGCTTCTTCGAACACAAACAAGTCTTGAGGGTTAATCAAAAGGCCACTCAAATTGCCTAAATCCACTACAGTCGGTATATTAGTCAAGCTACTACCAAAGTCAAAGCGAACTAAATCTGAATTGACTGCATTTGTACCGCCTAATAAAAACCCATACCAGTTGCCATTTGTTTTCACAAGTTCAAATCCTTTACAAGTAACAGGGATTAATCCTCCAAAATCACCCAAATTTGTTGCTAAAGGTGCACTTGCCAGGTTCGACCCAAAATCATATCGGATTACATCTCGTGTACCATTCGTATTGACTACAAAAACAAAATAATCGTTGCTATCTTTAGCTTGGGCAATAGAAGATGGCCCATTTAAGCCAGTTCCAGCTGCTATGCTGCTGCCTGTTGGAATGTTGTTGAGGTAGGCAGAACAAAAGCCCCAGTAATATGTTGAAGCATTTTTAACTGTTGTGGAAAATTGCAAGTCATTGTTGATGCACAGTGTGTCTAGTCCTATAATCAATTGCGCTTGCGATTTGTTGGGTACAAAAAGGTATGCAAATAATACCAAAATTATGCTTAGATGTTTCATTGTATAGTAAAGTGCCCTTTATTTAATTCGCTAATATAGTTCATACATTTCAATAGTTAAAATATGTTTTCATTTTAAGTGAAATTTATAATTGAACATTCTTTTTTAAATAGACAGCAATTTTCTCTGAAACGTTTGTATTTACTGAAATGTAGTCGTTAAATCTATTCTTTGTTTCCTCCAAAAAGAGGGTGTCAGTTGTTATTTTTTTTATTAAAAAGGGGATATTTTTAAGGTCTTCGATAGGGAAAACACAGCCTAAATCGACCAAGGCTATTGCTTCATTAAACTTTTCGAAATTTGGACCAATTAGGATAGGTTTGGCATAAACTGCTGGTTCAAGAATATTATGAAGCCCTTTTCCAAAACCTCCTCCTACATAGTTAAAAGAACTAAACCGATACAATTTAGACAAAATGCCCATTGTATTTATGATTAAAGTTCTTGAAGTAAAAGGTATATCGCTAGAATAATAATCAACTTTGTCTTCTAGCCAACTCGTCTCAAAATGATTTACTTCGTGTGGTGCTATAATGATTTTCCAATTGGAAGGCAGTGCGGAAATAATTTCTTTTAAAACAGGAATATCGCTATCCCAAACACTTCCTGCTATAAATACAGGCTGATTTGTACAAAAAGTTTCAATTTTTTCATTTGAAAAGTCTTCTTGACTCAATTCCATCACACGGTCAAAACGTGTATCGCCACACACTTTTGTATTTTGAATGCCTATTAAATTCAACAATTCTTCACTTTTTTGATCTTGTAAAAAAAAGCATTTCATTTTTTTTAGCACAGATTTAAAATAATGACCATACCATCTGAAAAATACTTGATCGGGTTTGAAAATTCCTGATATGAGAAACATAGGTATGTTACGTCTGGAAAGCACATTAATCAGGGTAGGCCAAAATTCGTATTTTACAAATAATACTATTTTGGGGTTGATTTTTCGAATGAAATAATCAACTTCTGTTTCGGTGTCGTAAGGTAAATAGCTAATATGCTCTGAAGGGTACTTTTTTTTGACATATTCGTATCCAGATGGCGAAAAAAAAGTTATTAAATAAGTGTATTTTGGGTACTGATTTCTTAGTAGTGTCAGCAAAGGATATCCTTGTTCAAACTCGCCGACTGAAGCACAATGAAACCAAATGGTTGGTTTGTAAAGTATTGATATTTTTTCAATGTCAAGTGGTATTTGCTTACGCCCTTCTATAAATTTTTTCGCCTTTTGATTCCTAAATGAACTCAAATATATGGCTAAATAATAGCATCGAATACCGATAGAATAGAGTAGATTTAACATTTATATTTAATAAAAGGTATCTTCAGTATTCTTTTTATAAATCGGCATAACCCAACCGAATTTGAATCCAACTAAAATGTCATTTCGGTTGCCAATATCCGGACGGGCCAAATCCAAAAGATAAGCACGTCGCCCTTCGGTAAAGCCCCAAACAAAATTAAGTCCAGCATAAAAATTTATCATTTTGTTTTTGGCAAAATAATTATATCCAATAAAATCTTCAATGTATACACCATTCGTTAATCTGTCGTATCCTTTTTTGTATTCATCTCTAAGTTGCGGGAAAGAGTTGTCGCGATCAAACATATTGATTTTATATTGCATAAAACCAACTGATGCCAATGTCATTGGCCCTGAATTAGGGTTTGCTTGCCAAAAAGGAAAAATTTTACCAACTTGAATTCCAGCCATATACCCTCGCAGAAACAAGCCAACATTGAGCAGGTCACCATTTTGACCAATAATCCCGCCTTGTTCAGTTCTAACATTATATAATAGACTATCGTCGTTCATTTGATTTCCAGTGATAAATTCAAATTTGCCGCCGTATATCCAATTACGTTGTGTTTTATATTTTATGCCTACACCAATTCGGTATGAAATTCCAAATCGTTTTGCCATGTCAGCCATAGGCAAATCAACAGCGCCAATCACATCCAAATTCCAGGTCTTAGAAGCCAATATGACTGGTTTTGTTTTCTCATTTTCATTGTCGCTTTGAGCAAATAATTGTAAGCTCGATATCAAACAAAAGATGAATACGAAAAGTAGTTTGTACATAATTTCATTTTATTCTAGTGCAAATTTGCATTAAACAATTGTCAATACCCAAGAAAAATAGGTAAGAATATAAGATTTATGCCTTGAATGATTATTTCAAATAAATTTAATGATTTTAAGGCATAGTAAATTACATTAATCTAAAAGAGAGACCTACAATTAAAGTTATTGAAGAAGTTAAATAAAATTGGTTATTAAACAAAATGAATTTTACAAGTTTTTACGTAAATTGTGTAATAGATAACCTATAATTCAGGGACATCTTTGCATTTCATTCAAAATACAAATTATATGAAAAGAACAGCAATTATGCTTGGAGCAGGTTTAGTTTTAGCCCTAACGTTTACTTCTTGTAAAAAAGAATATACATGTTCATGCTCAAAGACATATACAACAGGTACAGGTACTTATACTAAAGATTATTCAGTATATACTTACAATGAAAACAGAAAACGTGCAGAAGATCGATGTAACGAAAATACTAAATCTGGAAGTGATATTCTGGGGGATTACAGCATCAATTGCCAAATCCAATAGAAATAGAGGTTGAGATAGTCTGTATTATTTTTAATTTATCAATTTGAAACTTATTTGTATTCTAAGATGCAGATGAGTTTTTTTTTATATTATG
>Ga0247831_1005501_pt1 | contig 15776 bp, 10 predicted proteins | sample LaCruzMarch2015__9_FD_192406 | JGI IMG/M metagenome (GOLD analysis project Ga0247831, IMG submission 192406) | Freshwater microbial communities from meromictic Lake La Cruz, Castile-La Mancha, Spain - LaCruzMarch2015_1m | ecosystem: Environmental > Aquatic > Freshwater > Lake | place: Spain... | reverse complement strand
TAAAACTTGGATTATAGGTTTCGTTTCTTAACTCCAATCGCACCTTTATGGAATTGAAATCATGATATATTTGCAGTACAAATTTTTAATCCGTTTACTCCAATCGCACCTTTATGGAATTGAAATATTTGTTTCATAGTTAAGCGATTAAAGCCCGTTATAACTCCAATCGCACCTTTATGGAATTGAAATATAAACAGAGCCGCCGACGGTTGAAACTGTATTTTACTCCAATCGCACCTTTATGGAATTGAAATTAGTGTTTGTATTTTGTAAAAGACAAAGTCTCTCCACTCCAATCGCACCTTTATGGAATTGAAATAGTTGTTTTATCGGAGTAACTTTGCACCGCTTTTCTGACTCCAATCGCACCTTTATGGAATTGAAATTTCGTTAGTTCCTGCGTTTAAGAAAGGCATAGCTTGACTCCAATCGCACCTTTATGGAATTGAAATTACTTATTGCAAACGATAAGGAATTGAGCGACAAATACTCCAATCGCACCTTTATGGAATTGAAATTACAAATACAAGTTTAATAAAGATGGTTTTTATAGCACTCCAATCGCACCTTTATGGAATTGAAATAATCACAATCGACCGCTACGACGAATTTGCCAGCCTGACTCCAATCGCACCTTTATGGAATTGAAATACTTTTTGTTGGCTCTCAAATTGTCCTTTAACCTCATACTCCAATCGCACCTTTATGGAATTGAAATACGTTTAAGAAAGGCATAGCTTGTGAAACTGCTTCAACTCCAATCGCACCTTTATGGAATTGAAATTACAATGAACAATTTGCAGAACTTTACGAAGATGACACTCCAATCGCACCTTTATGGAATTGAAATTCATACGGTCTTGTTAAACCTCGCTTCCAATTTGTTACTCCAATCGCACCTTTATGGAATTGAAATAATTTTGGCATTTCAGAACCTAAGTAAAGCGTTCCACACTCCAATCGCACCTTTATGGAATTGAAATCCATTCAAAACTTTTGTATTTTCAATCCAACCCCGGACTCCAATCGCACCTTTATGGAATTGAAATAATTGTGTCTACTATATTGTCTGGGAGAGCAGCACAACTCCAATCGCACCTTTATGGAATTGAAATAACGATGTGAGCATTGAACAGGAGTTTTTAAAATGGAACTCCAATCGCACCTTTATGGAATTGAAATGATGAAAATTTTATCATTTGGATTAAGCAAAACGAAACTCCAATCGCACCTTTATGGAATTGAAATATTTTGTGGACGGTTCGTTTACAAACTGGTTTAAATACTCCAATCGCACCTTTATGGAATTGAAATGTGTCTGTTTTCCATTTGCTATTTAACATTTCATTACTCCAACCGCACCATTATGGAATTGAAATATACTTTGCATAATCTTTACTTATTTGAAGTACTGCACTCCAACCGCACCATTATGGAATTGAAATTAAGTCTACGCTTAAATTCGTATTAGTAACAGGATACTCCAACCGCACCATTATGGAATTGAAATATTTAACAACTCCAATAGACTTGTTTAATATTACAGTACTCCAACCGCACCATTATGGAATTGAAATAATTGTAACTCTACTGGCATATACAAAGCCAGCATCACTCCAACCGCACCATTATGGAATTGAAATAAACTTGCAATCTTTGTTTTGGTAATTAAAATCCTAACTCCAACCGCACCATTATGGAATTGAAATAAAAATAAAAAACGAAGTTCTAGACCCGTATATAGAACTCCAACCGCACCATTATGGAATTGAAATTCTCTGGGCAAACGGTTTGCAAATCTTGTGCTATTAACTCCAACCGCACCATTATGGAATTGAAATATTCAAGCCTAAGAGAATCAATCTCTTTGATTTTTACTCCAACCGCACCATTATGGAATTGAAATACTATTGCGAATAGCTTAGGTGCTAATTTTGCAACAACTCCAACCGCACCATTATGGAATTGAAATTCTAATACGTCATAATATAACGTTGGATACCATGACTCCAACCGCACCATTATGGAATTGAAATGCTTACATTAATAAGCTATACAGTTACGGGTGCAGAACTCCAACCGCACCATTATGGAATTGAAATAAAGTTTCACTTGTAACAGATGTTTTTTCAAAACCAACTCCAACCGCACCATTATGGAATTGAAATAAAAGAACTTAATAAATGAATGTCATTTGTTGGTTTACTCCAACCGCACCATTATGGAATTGAAATGTCGGTAAATTAGGCCATCAATATTGCATGACTTTTACTCCAACCGCACCATTATGGAATTGAAATAAGTTTGTTAATTATTTATCAAGAAATGGTAGAATGACTCCAACCGCACCATTATGGAATTGAAATATCTTTGACATTGCATAATACTTTTGTACTGCCAAAACTCCAACCGCACCATTATGGAATTGAAATTTTGTATTGTACTGAATTTTTGCTGTAAATCCAGTTACTCCAACCGCACCATTATGGAATTGAAATCAAGGGTTTAAATCAAAAACATTACATTCATTAGGACTCCAACCGCACCATTATGGAATTGAAATAATAATACCAATGTTTTTTTTACTACAAATGATGCTACTCCAACCGCACCATTATGGAATTGAAATAGTAAATCGCATCATTACTTTAGAAAGGATTTCAGAACTCCAACCGCACCATTATGGAATTGAAATATTTACAACTAATACGCCATTTGGGTCCTTAGCCTGCACTCCAACCGCACCATTATGGAATTGAAATTTCGGTACGCACTATAAATGTTTCTTTCATTTTTTTACTCCAACCGCACCATTATGGAATTGAAATAATACGGCGATTAATTCAGCCCGTAATTATTTGGGACTCCAACCGCACCATTATGGAATTGAAATTCATCTCCTTATCAATCGCCGCCTTTATCGTCGGATACTCCAACCGCACCATTATGGAATTGAAATCCGAAAGATACATTGAATCATTTGATAAGGATTCTCACTCCAACCGCACCATTATGGAATTGAAATTCCAGAATGTATCATTTTTTCATCAGCAAAATCAAACTCCAACCGCACCATTATGGAATTGAAATATTTTAGTGCATTAATAAAACCGTTATAAAATGCTAACTCCAACCGCACCATTATGGAATTGAAATAATTTTAAGTTTGTTAGTAATGTAGCTATATGTTTACTCCAACCGCACCATTATGGAATTGAAATGACGATATGGTTGTGTTAAAGTCTCACAATAATCATACTCCAACCGCACCATTATGGAATTGAAATATAGGAATAATGAGCCGAATATATCAAAAACCAACTACTCCAACCGCACCATTATGGAATTGAAATTTAACTTTGATATCCCGGTAACCTTCACAAATACAAAACTCCAACCGCACCATTATGGAATTGAAATTTGACAAACGCTATAAAATTCATGCGAAAAATCATAACTCCAACCGCACCATTATGGAATTGAAATGTAATATTTTTCACCTGTTTTTTACAGTACTGGCATACTCCAACCGCACCATTATGGAATTGAAATTAAGCACCAACTTTTTGGCGTTTCCTTTTCTAAACGACTCCAACCGCACCATTACGGAATTGAAATTGTAGTCAATAAACCGGCTGACATTTCATTATAAAAACTCCAACCGCACCATTATGGAATTGAAATACAAAAGGCACAACGGGAGGAACAACCGAAGGAACAACTCCAACCGCACCATTATGGAATTGAAATTCATCTGACTGGGTGCAAACAAACTTTGCAAGGGGAACTCCAACCGCACCATTATGGAATTGAAATATTATTAAGGCTGGTACTGATGCGTTAAATATACAGAACTCCAATCGCACCTTTATGGAATTGAAATTAAAGTCGGTAAAACGAAACCGCACTTGATAGCTCAACTCCAATCGCACCTTTATGGAATTGAAATGTGATATTAAAATCAGAATCTTCAATCAACTCCTGTACTCCAATCGCACCTTTATGGAATTGAAATGTGGCTACGCTTGTCACGGTTCAATATCAGTTTAACTCCAATCGCACCTTTATGGAATTGAAATAAAGAATTTGTCTCGAATGCTTCAAATGGCTCAATACTCCAATCGCACCTTTATGTAATTGAAATAGGAAAGATTGACCACATTTATTGCAGAAATCACTCATTAATTCAATAATTTTGTCTAGTTGAGGCACTCATTTCTAAGGTTGTAGCTATGTGTCCAAACTGACCTCCATTGGGTTTTGTACTGAGTGGACGAAGATTCTTTTTCGTAGAAAATAAATCAATTAGGGTGGCATTGACTAATTATGCGAGTCCTTTCTAAGGTCCTTTTTTGCATGTTGTTCATGTAAAAGCGTAACTTTTCCCTCCAACAATTTAATTTATTGAGCTTAAGGGGCTATAATAGTTTCAAATTTTGATATGATTCCTATTACTAACAGGATGGAAAAACATTAATATTTTTTATTCAATCTAACTAATTCAGTAGAACCTGAGTCATAACCAAATATTAAAAGAAACCTCATTCAATTAGATTTTATACTGAAGGTTGGTCTCCACAAAGGCACGAATAATCGGTTCACCGTCTGCAACAAGTTTTACCGAGCATAATCTCAGGACATTCATATTATTTCGTGCCTTTGTGAAAGAACCAAACTTACTTCATTACAGCTTTCATCATCAAATCGGCTACAAACTGATTGCCAATTTCATTCAAATGCACGCGGTCAGTTGTCAAAATGCTAGACTCCTTATTTGTCGGATTATTTTTGAGGTTATAACCAATAAATTCTTTGCGTAAATCAACGAGCTGGCAATCGAATTTTGCTGAAATCGTGCGGATTATATTTGAGAAATGATTCAGATCTCCATCTTGTTGATTGCTATTATCAGTACGTTCGCCGATGGCAGCAGGCGTGCAGCAGATTACTTTAATTCCCTGCGACTGCATTTTTTTAATGAGGGCAGTATAGAAATTACCAAATTTATCGGCATCGGTACCTGTTCCGTAGCTGGCTTTGTGCCAAACATCATTTACGCCCACATAAATTACGACCACATCAGGCTTTTGAGAAAGTACATCCTCTTCCATTCTTAGGTACAAATCATACACTTTATTTCCACCAATACCGGCTCCTATTAGTTGGAATTTATCTTTAATGCCTTGTTTTTCAAGCATTTCTTTCATTTTGGTGATGTATCCACCAGGATTTACGCCCGCTTGCGTGATAGAATCGCCAAAGAAAATTACTTTGGTAGGTTTGTCTTGTGTAAGAGAAAACATTGAAAGTGAGAGTAAAACTAACAATAGAGTTTTGAAAGAGGTTTTCATTGAGTTTTATTAAAATAGATTGGTTGAATATAAACAGACGAAAGTAAAAAGATATTGGCAGAAAACAAAAAACAGCGTTTCGAAAAGTTCCAAAACACTGTCTAAATCCCCTAAACTAAAAACTTACTAATCTTTTTTACTTCACCTGTATCGAGCGAAATTCAGCTGGTATTGGTGCAGTTGTCTCCAAATTTATTTCTTTCGTGATTACTTCTTTGCCATTTGATATTTCAAAACGATAATTGCCATCTGATAAGCCAACTAAGTCAAATTTCTTTGAAAACTTAACTGCTTTTTTACCGATAAGCTCCGAATAAATCACTTCGTTACGGTCGTTTTTCAAGGTAATATCCAATGCTTTTCCCTCTTGCTTTTCTACTAAAACATTAACTTTTAGTGAGTTAATGACATGGTACAAACCTACTTCAAATGTGCGTTTGCTAACGCTTTTGCTTTCATCTTTTTTACCGATTGGCTCATATGCTAATACTGTTGAGAATGTAAACACACCTGCTACAAGAGCGATTGCGAAATTTTTAAGAGTCTTTTTCATAATTTTGTCTGGCGGCGAACCGCATTTTTAAATGTTTGTAATTTTTATAGCTTTTCGATTATAGGATGCTGTGATTGTTAGCTACGCTACGATGTTTTGCCTATTAGGTCAATAAAACTGATAAGCGGTATTAATAACTTAAAGTGCCTTTTCCTTTAATGATTTCTTTGGTAATAATATATTCACCGTTAGTGATTTCAATAAAATATTTACCAGTTTCGATTGAAGAGAAATCAAATCTGAAATTATATCCAGTAGCTTTTTTGCTGATTCTTTCTTCACTCAATACAGTACCGTTTTCGTTCATCAATTTTACGGTAGCGGTTTTGCCGGCATCTTTTGTGAATGATAAATTCAATTTCAATGAGTTTACTTTTCCAACTTCATACATTCCTACTTTGAGATTCGTCATTTTGTAGTTTAGAACCAAATTTGAGGTCGTAGCAGCTTCGTTTTTCTCTAATTTTTTATCTTCGGCATTTGCATTGAAGAATACTGTAGTTGCTAATAAAGCGATGGTGATTTTTGATTGTAAAGTTTTCATAATTTTGTGTATTTAATGTTTTACTTTTTAATTGTTTTTGTTTTGTAGATTCAAAAATAGTAACCCGATTTAAGCTCCGAATACTTAAGTAATGAAGTAAGTAATCTTTATAATGAAATTTTTCTTCTACGTGATTCGGCTCATTATAAATTCTTTTTTTCTTAAATTCTATCTGCCTTTTTTGATGACTCAAAGCTATGTTTAAACTTAGTACTATGTAATGCAAACTACTCAAATGGTTATTTTAAAAGGACGAGTGGCGATTAGACTTGATGACTTCAAAATGACTTGCTAACAATATTTTATTTTCTTTTAAACCCATTTGAATATTATTAATAGATAAAAACAAAATATTATTTTGTTTTTATGCCAAATTTTCTACTGATGATTTATTACTGCTTAAAATAGCCGTTCCAAGAAATCAAAAGCTACATCAAATATTAGTTAAACTATTACTTATCAACCACTTAGGTAAACTTATCAAAACTAAGAAGCTTTAGAGTAGTCAAAAAAATGTCCATTTTCGTACAATTAAATATCATTTTCGTACAATATTTGATTTTGATTCACAAAACTTTATTACATTTGAGTGTAAAATAATCAACCTTTAATACTGAGATGAAAAAAGTTAAAATCATTGCATCGATTGCATTCGCCATGCTTCTTAGTGCAAAATCTTATGGACAATCTTCTTCTACCCCACCTGCGGTTTCACCGATGCCGATGAAACCCGAAATGACAGAAATTTGGAACCCAGAAGTTACGGTTGTAACTCCAGGAAAAACAAGTGCCGATGCACCATCAGATGCGATTATATTATTTGATGGCAAAGATTTATCACAATGGGTAAGTGCCAAAGATGGTTCGGCTGCCCCATGGGCAGTGATTGATGGACGCATGGAAGTTGTGCCAAAAACTGGTGATATTAAAACAAAATTAAAATTTGGAGATTGTCAACTACACATCGAGTTTTCTGCTCCAGATGAAGTTGCGGGCCAAAGCCAAGGCCGTGGTAATAGTGGCGTTTTCTTCCAAGACCGCTATGAATTACAAATTTTAGATTCTTACCAAAACCGTACTTATCGTAATGGACAAGCGGGTAGTATCTATAAGGATGTAGCTCCGCTCGTCAATGCTATGCGTAGCCCACTCGAATGGAATAGTTATGATGTGATTTATACGGCACCTCGCTTCAAGCCAGATGGTCGATTGGATTATCCTGCTCGCATTACGGTTTTGCACAATGGAGTTTTAGTTCAAAACAATACCACGATTTTGGGTCTAACAAACTATATCGGTTTACACATGTATCCTGAAGCTCACGGTGAAGACGTGATTCACTTACAAGACCACGGCAACAAAACTCAATTCAGAAATATTTGGATTAGAAGACTGTAATCAGTGAGCAGTTTGCAGTAAACAGTTATCAGTTATATAAAACAGCTTCTTTCCTCTTTTAGAAAGAAGCTGTTTTTGTTTAGAAGTAGCTTAGTTATTGGTAGCCAATAACTTTACGGCATCGCCATTTTTTATTTTTATATCGCTCTTCAAAATCACTTTATCGCCTACTTTCAAGCCTTTAGCGGTCCATTTTCCATCTTTTAATTGAGCGGGGATTGCTTTTACAAAGTAATTTCTCAATTTTTCATTCTCTACTCCATCAACATTTACTTTTATTTTATCAACTGAATATTCCTTATTTTTAAATTGAACTGGAACTGCTTTTGCTATAGACTTTCCATCTTTTTCAACAACTACATAAACCGAACAAGTGCCTTTATTATCACGAATGAGTGCGTCAGTAATCTGAAAGTTTTATCGACTACTCCTACCCTAACTGGTTTTGGTGGTTTGGGCGGTGAAACTTTATCGACACGAGGTGGAGGCTGCGGAACTGTTGAACTCGAAACTCTGGCTTGTGGTGTTGGTGCAGATAAACTAGCAGTTCGCTGGTAAAAAGAACCCTTTTTGTTCCAAACCCTTTGGAATTTAAAATCATCACCTTTCAAACCTATTGTAAGGTCTTTTTGAAGAGTTATTTTATTAGTGCTAATAATCCCCCAAGTTTGACAAATCCAGTTCCAAACTTTTTCATAAACTACCGCAGATTGTGGTTCTAAATCAATCAAAAGTTTATCGCCTTTTAAACGCACTTCAAAATTTGCCTTGTTTTTTATTAAACCTTCCTTATAAAGCATATCAGCAAAAGCTCTAATTTGCTTTTTAAATCGAACCTCTTCTTCTTGTGCCAATTTTTCAAGTACTTTACCCTTTTCCTCCATGATTTTACCAAGGCTATCCATTGGTTTCTCGTAGCGTTCCATGAGTTTACTCAAACTATCCATTGGCTGATGCAAACTGCTCATTTTTTGCTCAAAAGGACGCATTTCGGCTTCTATTTTCTGCATTTCTTGCTCATAAATCCTCATTTGCTTTTCTAATTCACGCTCTTTTTTCTGCAAATCAGCTATTTTTTGTTTGACATCGGCTGGCATTTTTCCATCATCATATTTCATTTCTAATTTCTGTATAGCCAAACTTGCTTCTTGCATTTCTATAGAAAGTTCTTGAATCTTTTTCTGTGGAAGCTGCTTTTTGCGAGAAATTTGCTCTATTTCTGCACCATATTTTTCCATCTGCCCGCCATATTTTCCTTGCATCTGAAAACCATATTTTTCCATTTCCATACTATATTTTTCCATTTCTTTGCCCAATCGCTCCATTTCGACTTCTACTTCTTCGAGTGAGGCAGAGTCCGTAACAATTAAAGTAGTTTTGGAATTTTGATTAGTTATTGTTGTTTCAGAAACACTTTTACCAATAACCGATTTACTAATAACAGATTCTTCTTTTACTACCTCTTTCTGAGCATAAACTACGCCCAAAGCCACCACCAAAATCATCCCCAAAACCGCAGCCCAATTACCATAACTCATTGGTTTTGAATCATTTATTCCGATAATACGTTTGATTCTGTCCATAAAAGTTTGGCGTTTTGCACCAAATGCCATTGCCAAAAGTGGCTGCTGCTGAAAACTCGCCACTTGCGTAAGAGCTTTAGCCAACACCAAACTATCGCCACAGATTTCTACCGCAAAATCATCGCAACAGTTTTCTCGTTCGTCACGCACTTTACCCGAAATAAACCAAGTTGCAGGATGAAAGAAAAACAAGATTTCAACGAAATTTTGAAAGATATTTACCAAATAATCGTAGCGTTTGATGTGTGCCAATTCGTGAGCCAAAATGGCTTCTAATTGATTGATTGTCAGACCAGAAGCAATACCGACGGGCAGTAAAACCACAGGTTTTATCCAACCAATAGTCATCGGTACAGTTGCACGTGCCGATTCCAATAGTTTGATAGTAGCCGGCATTCGTGTTTTTTCGATTAAAGTATTCATTAATGCCTGAATATCGGCACTTATCGGATGTACTTGTTGTACTTTTAGGCTCTGAACATGCGTAAAACCAACGACTAATCGCAACAACAAAAGCGTAGTTCCGACCAACCAAATCATGACAAATACATCCAAATTGTTTTGCAGAAAAAACTCAATTTGTTGTAAAAGACTAAGTTTCTTTTGTGTGAAAATCAAGTTTGGATTATTCAAGAAGAAATTACCAAATACTTGATTGTTTGACAATGCTGTGGAAGTACTTGCTGGCTGATAAATCGTAAAAAAAGTAGCGATAGCAGCCACAAACTGCAAAGTTAAAGCTCCAATTCCGAGTCGATAACGAGTTACGGATAGCTTGAACATGTAGTACAAAATACCGAATACCAACAAAATGGCAAATCCTTGCCAAATTGAGTGAATGAGTGTCCAGCCAAGAGCCGAACTTGTGTTGTAGTTGATAATATCAGTTAGCTTTTTCATAATTACCCCATGGAGTTTACATTATATCTTACGAGGTAATAAGATATAAAATTTCGATTTTATAAATTCAAATTCTTTTCTTTTTCGGCAATTAATTTCTTGATTTCATCCAATTCATCAAGACTAACTTCCTGGTTACCAAGTGCTTGCATGACCAATTTCATGGCTGAGCCTCTGAAAGTAGCATCAACAAATTTTCCGAGTAAAAGTTGCTGAGTCTGCTCTTCGCCGATTTCGGCTTGATAAAGATGATAACGCCCTTCTTCGGTGCGACTAACGATGTGTTTTTCGTGCATAATCTGCAATAATTTAAGCGTAGTTGTGTAGCCTACCTCCTTCATCTTGGAGAGTTCATTGTTTACTTGCTTGACCGTGGCTTTGCCCAATTGCCATAAAATCTGCAAAATTTCTAGTTCCGATTCGGTAGGTTTTATTGATGGTATATTTTCCATAATTTTGTTTACGAATGATTTCGTAGCAAATGTAATACGAAATCATTCGTAGTTCCAAATTTAATTACGAATAATTTCGTACATAGTGTTAATTTTTCTTATTTATAAAAATTATGATTAAAAAAACTATCTTTGAATATATATCAATTAAGCTCATCATGCCCCAAAAACTAACACAAATCATTGGTCGTAGTTCCTTTAGCCTAACTTTGTTTGCCTCTATCACGGCTTTTTTTACCTATATGTGTTTTTACCCATTTAGACGTGCATATACAGCAGCGACCTATGAAGAATTGGCTTTTTTTGGGGTAAGTTTCAAAATTCTGATCATCACGGCACAGGTTTTGGGTTTTGCTGTATCAAAAGGCTTAGGCATTAAATATGTTTCTGAAATGTTACCCGCCAATCGCTCACGTAACTTACTGATAATGATTACGTTATCTTGGATTTGCTATTTATTTTTTGCTCTAACCCCAGCCCCGTTCAATTTAGTATTTATCTTCTTGGCGAGCTTGCCACTGGGCATGGTTTACGGTACAATTTTGGGGTTTTTGGAAGGTCGAAAAACAACCGATTTATTGGTTGCCGTACTCACGGCTTCCTTTATTATGGGTTCTGGATTTGCGAAAAGTATCGGAAAATGGGTAATGACGACGCTCGAAGTTAGTCAGTTTTGGATGCCATTTGTGGCTTGTGCGATTATGATTGTACCGTTTGGGATTTGTGCGTGGTTGATGGGACAAATTCCGCCACCGACAGAAGCTGACAAAGAAAATAGAACTGAAAGAAAACCCATGCAAAAAGCCGACAGAAAAGCATTTATTAAAGAGTTTGCTTTAAGTATGTTTATTTTTGTGGTGTCGTATGTGCTACTTACAACTTTCAGAGAATTCAGAGATAATTTCACGCCTGAAATTTGGAAATTACTTGGATATGGCAATAATTCGGCAATTTTCACACAAACCGAAACCCCAATTGCCATCACTGTTTTACTGATGATGGCTGCTATGCGTTGGGTACAAAATAATTTTAAAGCATTTGTGATTATTCAGCTTTTGATGTTGGCAGGTGGTGTTCTGATTGGTGTAAGTACGCTGCTTTATGAGCAGAAAATACTCTCGCCTATGGTGTGGCTAACTAGTTTGGGTTTGGGCGTGTATATGGCTTATTCGATGTGCAATAGTTTATATTTTGAGCGAATGATTGCCGCATTCAAAAAATCTGGCACTGTTGGTTTCTTGATTACCTTTGCCGATTATTATGCTTATTTAGGCAGTATTTTGGTACTTTTTTATAAAAATTTCTTTCAAAAAAGCATCAATTACCTTGATTTCTTTATTATCCTATCTTATTGTATATCAGTTATTTATGTAATTTTAGTTGGACTATCGATGTGGAATTTGAGTTTAAAACGGGCAAAGTCGCTTGAATAGGCAATGTACACTTTTGTAAAAATCAAATAATCAAGATATTACAAAGTAAAAATACCAATTCTTTTCTTTATCGGGCAATTATTATTCCGCATTAAAATCCTTAAAAACTTTCTTTATATTATCGTCAGTTGCTTTGTTTTTTGACTCCCAAGCGGCATCTAAATCAAGTACTACTAAGCCTTTTAGGCTCATTGCATTCATAAAATCATCCACTTTTCTTATAAAGTCATTATTTCTACGAGATGATTTCAGTGCAAAATCACGAGCAAAAATATCACCTTTGCTTTGTAGTTCGTTCTTTTTTTCAATGATATAATTGAGTCGGTCTATAATATCTTTCATTGAGCGACCAATTACCTCGGTTGCCTCAAGAGTGCCGATTGTCAATACTGTTGTGCCACCTAACGTCGAAATCAGGCGTTGATTTCTAGGTTCAGTATTTAACACGGATGATAAACTTGTAGTTGCCCCCAAAGACGCATTGATGATTGAACGGTTTTTTTTGCCTTTCTTAGCCCCTTTATATGATTTTTTTAGCTCATCTTCTTTTTCTTTCATTTGTTCAAGTAATTCCCAACCTCTAAGCAATGTGCCACGATATAAATTATAAAGTTTCAAGTCTGTTTCTACTTCGTTGATGGCATTTTTTACTACGAATCTGATTGTTTTTACATCGCGTTTCTTAGTTTTATCTAATACAAAAAAGTCGATAGTAAAACCAAGCGAGTCGAAAGGGTCTTTTACAAAATCATAATTTGGATGCCAAGTAAACTCATATTGATTTGAGGTGTTTTTGATTAAAGAACTTTTACTAATCTGCTGATTATCAGTCAAAAAGTCAAATTCTTCAATATCGTCATCACCATTGGGGTCAGATAAATAGAATCTGATGTTAATTGTTTGATTTTCTTTAATTTTAAAAACTTGGTCTTTCGGCACAACCACTATTTCGGGAGGTAAGTCAATTTGAGTTGCCTCTATTTTTAGGCGACCCTTCGATTGGGTTTTGGCAGGTTGGTCTTCTACATAAAACTCCAGAAACATTGGATTTGCATCCAAAGTTTTTTCTTTTAGTTTCTTGAATTGTGTCAATGACGGCGACCATGAAATTTCACCTTGCGAAGTCATTTTCATACCTTCGGGCATACTCTCAAAAGATGGAATTACGACAATTGGATCGTTGTCTTCGTCATATACAAAATCACGGTCGATTTTATAGACATTATTCGTATTATACTGAACATAAAAAGGCTTCAAATCTCGAATAGCAGGACTCCGATTGACGTGCTGAATACGAAATTCAACCTTTGAGGAAAGCGTTTCATTGGTAGAATCGCACTTTGCCTCGAAGATTACTTGTTGAAATTTATAAGAATCAAGTCTATCGACCATCGAATAGGGAGGAGTCCAGGTAAAACGTCCGAGTGAGTCGAATGCCATTCCTTCAAGTTTGCCTTGAGGTATAGTGAAACGAAATTTTTCGCAGTTTTTTCCTTCTAATTTTAGTTCAAAAGAAACCTCAGAACCTTCTTTGAGTTGAGTCCATTCTTTTCCTGCTGGAAGCAATATTTTTGGAGTTTCTTGTGCAAAAATATGGTTTGAAAAAAATACTAATATACTAATTGTTAGGATTTTAAAATTCATTTTTATTGTTGATTTTTATAAATTAGCATTCTATTTGCCTTATTTATACATCATCTGTTTCGACGGCTATTTCTTGAACTTCTTTGGAGTATGCTGGTACCAGTACTTCTGGAATTACCACACATGGAAAACCAAATAGACAACGGTCTTTAATCATTTTTATTACTTCATCAGGTACGTTTTCTTCCCAGCCTTCTTCTCCTTTTCTAATGAGCTCGAGCGATTTATTGGTATTAATAGTGAGGTTTGTTTCATTATAATGATGAATGTCCTCAATTTTATTATTAGCTATCAGATAACGATACAAGTCAATCAGGTGCATCGGAGGATTAAACCTCATGCAATTCATGATATTATTGTTTTGGTAAGTTGGATAAACAAAAAGTTTAAGATTTCGACTGAAAAGTGTGGCAAATGACTCCAAAATGCCACCTGCTAAATCTTTATAATGGCTTTCTTCAAAAATATATTCCAGATTTGGATAACCGATGATTAAACCCATTTTGAGCTTGGTCAACCTTGAAATATACGCTACCAACTTATAATATTCTTGGTAATTAGAAATCATTACCATTTGTCCCATTGAGCAGAGAATATCTACACGGTCAAGAAAGTCTTTTTCGTCAATTTCAGCATCATCTCTTTGCAAATCTTGCAATGTAATTTCCGAAAGTACCACCACTTTTTCTTTGTCAACATCTGGTTCTCGCATGAATTGTTTTTTTCCATTGGCGAGCATATCCAAATGCACATTAACTAAGGGACGGAAACGGCCACGCAACACTAAAGCGTGTTTACGGAAAAGTACTTCCGAAGGTTGGAGGTTTTTGCCATCCGAGCCAAAAAGTGCAATATCCGAGAAACCGTACTTCACTAAATGCAAGCTCATCAAACGATTATCAACATGCTTAAAATTTGTCCCTTCAAAGCGAATCATGTCAACTTGGATTCTGTCAGGAGCTAGGTCATCCATCAACGATAATAAGAGTGTTTCGGGGTCTTGATAATAAAAAAAGCACCCATACATCAAGTTTACGCCCAAAGTTCCGAGGGCTTGTTGTTGAAGAATGCTATCATTATCGAGCATTTTTACGTGCAAGATGATATCGTTGTAGTCGCCATGTGGGGTAAGCTGAAATCTTACGCCCATCCAACCGTGAGCATCATTGTTTTTATGATAGTTTAGAGCCGCAACTGTATCCGAAAAAGCAAAGAAAGTAGCGTCATCGCCCCGTTTTTCGCCCAAACGCTCAATCAAAAGTCCGTATTCGTGGTCGAGCATACTCATTAGGCGAGGCTCACATACATAACGCCCGCTTTCCATGACTCCGTAGATGGCATCGGAGAAAGTCATATCATAGGCCGACATCGTCTTCGCAATAGTTTTTGAAGCACCACCAGCCTTAAAAAAATTAGCGGCTACATCTTGCCCTGCACCAATTTCAGCAAAGCTACCATAGATTTGCTTATTCATGTTGATACGCAATGCCTTTTGCTTAGTTCCGAGGTTTTTTTCGTGTATAATCTCCAAAGCTTTACTATTTAATTATTTGCTGATAAAGTAAATAGTATATTTCTATTTCCCCAACCAAATTATCATCAAAATTAAGTCAAAATGTTTTAAAACTCTCTAGTTTTTTAAACATTTTGGCTTAAAATGGGAAAACTACTATAATACAATTATTACTTTTTTAGATGCAATTTTGATATAAACTTAACAAAATCATAATTTACGACAACGATTTAAACAATTTAGGATAGTAATTTTGGGTCTGTAAATGGTATAAGAATTTTTTATGAAAAACCTAATCTTCAGAATATTACTCCTTATAGTTCCGAATGTAGTATTTGCACAGTCAAAGACTATTTTTCCTAAAACCAATCATCCATTTATCATCATTGCTCACCGTGGTTT
>Ga0247831_1005499_pt1 | contig 15787 bp, 14 predicted proteins | sample LaCruzMarch2015__9_FD_192406 | JGI IMG/M metagenome (GOLD analysis project Ga0247831, IMG submission 192406) | Freshwater microbial communities from meromictic Lake La Cruz, Castile-La Mancha, Spain - LaCruzMarch2015_1m | ecosystem: Environmental > Aquatic > Freshwater > Lake | place: Spain... | reverse complement strand
TGATGGTTGCCATTATAGGTATATCAGGCTTATTTATGGTTTCTAACATAAATAGAAAAATGTATGCTTATTGTGGAATTATTGCCTTACTGCTGTTTTTACCCCATTTGAAAATTACTATAAACCAATTTTCGGCAGGTGGATTAGGTTGGCTTGCTGCACCAGAAGGTGATTACTTTAAGGTTTATACGAAGTATATGTTTAATCAATCTAAGTGGTATTTATTATTTATATTCTTGATTGCATTGATTGCAGCTGCAAAACTGCCCTATAAATTGCCTGAGAATAAACTAAAATGGTTGGCTTTATTTTGGTTTTTACTACCGCTAATGACAGCCTATTTTTACAGTATTTACATTAGCCCATTACTTCAACATAGTATATTAATTTTTTCATATCCGTTTATTCTTTTTTTCATTTTTTCGCTTACACCTAACAATCAAAAAGCAGTTTTTATATTGGCACCATTAATACTATTGCTGGGAATTTATCAGATATACGGAATAAATAAGTTTAACGGGAGTAATGAATTTGCTAGATTTAAAGAAATTGCTCAACATATAGATGATGCCGACAAAAAATACGGGGCATTAAATATTACAAGGGCTATAAATGTTACGGACTCTTCCTACATTGGATATTATCTTTCTAAATTAAATAACAAAAATCATTTTGTTTTTTATCATAACTCCGGCAGAGAGCAATTAGCTGGGGTTGTTAAATTAGTTTCATCGGCCCAAACACCTTACTTTTTATATTGCTTTACCAACTCAGATTGCCCACCTGAAATCAATTCCATAATTCAAAGCAAATATCCTTACCTCATTCAAAAAGTGCATTACTTTAATTCTGAATTTTATTTATACAGCAAAAAAAATAGCGATTCTTTACTACACATAAAAACATATGAAAAAATCTATCGACAAACATATGATGGTTCTTTTAAGTATTTCTCAAATCCTATTTTAGTTGATAGAGATAGCACAACATTAAACACATACAATGCTTTTGAAGTGATGAACGATAAAATTGAGTATAGCTCTACCTTCTCAGCGCCTCTTAAGGAAATAACACAGAGCACCTCAAACATAATACATGCCAGTGTTCAACTAAAAACATCGGCTGTGGATGATGATGCATTATTGGTTTTTAGTATTGACCATGGCGATGAAAATTATTTTTGGGCAGGCTTAAATTTAAAACCATTTGTTAAAAATATTGGCTCTTGGAATACTTGTTGTTTTTCAATTAGATTGCCTAGAATTAAGGCTAAAAATGATAAGATTGCTATTTATATTTACAATCAATTTAAGAAAAATATACAAATTGACGATTTAACGATTACGGTGGAAAAGGGCAATCAAAATTTATATGGTCCTCGGAAAGATGAATACATCCTCTCTTCGATGAAATTATCACAATAGGTCTATATATCACCCCTTAATTCCGTAATTTTTCTTCTGTCTTTTTTTGTTGGTCTAGCTTGTTTATTTCCCCTTTTGCCGCTGCTGAAATAAAACGCACTCAATATTTTTTGTTTTTCCTTCTCCTCCTCAGGCGTAATATCGCTGTAGCATTCAATAGCTAATGCAGCATTAACACGCTTTTCAATTACTTTGGTGATTTGAATTACGATACGTTTGCCTTCAATTTTAACGCCATATATTTCTCCCAGCTTTACCATTTTAGATGGTTTAATTGGAGATTCTTGATCAAGTTTAACTTTGCCATCATTGCATGCAGATGTTGCAATAGAGCGTGTCTTAAACAATCTTATTGCCCATAAATACTTGTCTATTCTAACTTTAGGTATGCTTGCTGAATCCATACACAAATATAATTAAAGTTCTAAAAGCAGCATGAAAATGGATCATTACATATCATAACTATTACTAATTTTGCTGACTCAAACAGGGCGACTAATTAAAATTTAATAGATAAAGCATTATGAAAATAGGTATTTTAGCGGAAGGAAAAACACCCGCCGATAAACGAGTTCCTTTTACACCAGAGCAGTGTAGAGCCATTGAGCAGGGCTTTCCAGGAACCAAAGTGTACGTGCAAAAAAGCGATGTAAGATGTTTCTCAAATGATGAGTATCAAAAGCAAGGTATTGCAGTGGTTGAAAATGTTGATGATTGTGATATTCTTTTTGGAGTTAAGGAAGTGGCAAAAGACAAATTAATAGCGGGTAAAAAATATATGTTTTTTTCTCATACAATTAAAAAGCAGGCCCACAATAAGAAACTAATTCAAGATATCATTAAAAAGAAAATCCAATTGATAGATTATGAATGTTTGGTAGATGCAGAGTATAATAGAATAATTGGATTTGGACACTATGCCGGCATAGTAGGCACATACAATGGCCTAATGGGCTATGGATTAAAGTATAATTTGTACGATATTAAACCAGCCCATTTATGCAGAGACAGGCGTGAAATGATGATTGAATTGCAAAAAGTAAGACTGCCAAATATTAAAATTATTGTTACCGGTAATGGACGCGTTGCCAATGGTGCGATTGAATTGTTAGGAGCCATGCAGATGCGCAGAGTTACACCATTCGAATTTGTAAAGTATTCTTTTAGAGAGCCAACTTACGTTCAATTACATAGCAACAACTACAATGAGGCCACTGATGGCTCAGGATGGAATTTGCAGACTTTTTATAAACAGCCACAAAAATTTAGGTCAACTTTTAGCAAGTATACAAAGGCATGTGATTTACTTTTACATTGTAGTTATTGGAATCCCCAGGCTCCTAAATTGTTCACAAAAGAGGAAATGCGCTCACATGATTTTCACATAAGTGTAATTGCTGATATTACTTGTGATATTGATGGGTCAATTCCTTCAACCACACAATCTACAACTATTGAAAATAAGTTTTTTGGTTATAATCCAATGACCGAAGAAACAGCAGAGCCTTTTGACAATAGCACTATCACCGTAATGGCCGTGGATAATTTGCCATGCGAGTTGCCTCGAGATGCTTCTGAAGATTTTGGGAAGGAATTAATAGAAAAGGTTTTACCAGCACTTTTGATTTCTGATAGCGAAGGGATTGTTGAAAGAGCTACTATTGCAAAAGATGGCAAGCTAAATCCAAGGTTTGAGTATCTCGCTGATTATGCTTATTAACAATCGTATTATTCAATAATTTAATAGATTTGTTGAAACAATACTTGTTTAAAATACCATTTTAAAGATCCAAAATAGATTCAAAAATTAAATTAATATTAGTATGGCTAGCGAAAAACAAGAAGAGATTTTAAACAGATTAGATCAAAAATTTGAAGCTATAGGTCAACAAACCAATGTGCATTTAGAAGGTTTAGTTTGGGCAAATCCTATTACCTATTGGGATTATATTTTACCTGATGCACTTTTGAATTTACAGATAAAACGAACCACACAACCCGATGAAATGGTATTTATCATGTATCATCAAATTAATGAATTGTTGTTTAAAATGATTTTATGGGAAATTAATCAAGTGAGTGATACCGAAAAATTAGAGGCCGCGTTTTTTACTGAAAAACTAAGAAGAATAAGTCGTTATTTTGATATGCTTTCCTCCTCTTTTAGCATTATGGGTGATGGGATGGAAAAAGAGCAGTACATGAAATTCAGAAATACGTTAACGCCTGCGAGTGGATTTCAGAGTGCTCAGTACCGACTTATTGAGTTTTCATCTACAGAGTTAATCAACCTAATTGATTATCGTTTTAGAGCTAATATTGATCTAAATAATTCTTATGAGCATACCTATGATCATTTATATTGGCAAGCTGCAGGAAAAGACCATGCAACAGGAAAAAAAAATACACTCATAACATTATTTGAAAAAAGATATAAGAACGATTTTTTGACCATGATGGAAAAGTATAATACCACCAATTTATGGACAAGATTTAAACAATTGCCAGATAAGGTAAAAGAGGATCAGTCATTGATTGATGCCATGAGACATTACGATTACACTGTAAATGTAACTTGGGTAATGGCTCACTATAACGCAGCAGGTAAATATTTGGGAAATGCTGAAGCTACCGGTGGTAGCGATTGGCAAAAATATATGCACCCAAAATACCAAAGAAGAATTTTCTTTCCAGCATTATGGACAGAAGATGAATTGAAAAATTGGGGAAGCAAAGTGTAGTATTAAAATGTAAGTTCAGCATTTAAAATTCAACTGGCTTATACAGTTTCTAAAGACTATACCAACCAAATTTATTGGCTATCTACAAGCTAAATGTGCTATGTTTTATATTGTACTTGCAAAAAGAAAATTGTTGATAGTGACGTGCAATTTAAAACTCACAAATGTTTCTACTTATCAAAGGGAATTTATTATTATCATAACTATTATCTCTTTTGTCTTAAAAAATGATACTATTGTGGATAATTTACAACTATTTAATTACAACCTAGGTTTAAGTGCTAGCTAGCTCAAACTAAATAAAGTAAATCAACCTCTAAGTAGTATTAATTTAATTTCTTGTAAATGATAAAAATTCTACGATTGCTTCTTTATCCTTTTTCAATACTATATGGTTTATTAATACATTTAAGAAATTGGCTGTTTGATAATAAGTTGCTATATGTATTTCAGCCAAAAATTAAAACCATTTCTGTGGGAAATTTAAGTACTGGTGGAACAGGTAAAACCCCCCATATTGAGTATTTGATTAGGTTACTTGAGGAGAAATATAGAGTTGCCACACTCTCGAGAGGATATGGCAGAAAAACGAGTGATTTTAGAATAGCCACCTTAAGTGATAATGCGCTAACAATTGGAGATGAGCCCACACAATATTATCAAAAGTTTATCAATATTATTGTAGCTGTTGATGCCAAACGCAGAAGAGGGATAAAAAGGCTAATGGTAAAATTTCCATCATTGGAGTTGATATTGTTAGATGATGCATTTCAGCATCGATCAGTAAAAGCAGGTTTACAAATTTTACTTACCGACTATGCAAACATGTATTACGATGATCGTATGTTACCTGCTGGTAATTTAAGAGAGTTTAAAAGCGGTGTTCAAAGGGCAGACATCATTGTTGTGAGCAAAACACCTCCTATATTTTCGCCTATAGAACGCAGACAAATTTTAGCTAAAATAAATCCCCTACCCCATCAACAGGTGTTTTTCAGCTTTATTAAGTATCATTCATTTACTCATTTTTTTGATAAAAAAGTTTATTTAGCCCCCAGTTTTAAAGATGTTATTGGTAAGGATACTGAAGTTTTAGTTTTTGCAGGAATAGCAAATCCAGCTTTGTTAGAAGATTTTGTAAGAAGCATGAGCAAATGCTATAAATTGATTTCCTTCGATGATCATCATGAATTTAACAATGTAGATTTAGAGAAAATAAAAAGTGAATTTGATGGATTAAGGAGCGCAAAAAAGATTATTTTAACAACAGAAAAAGATGCAATGCGACTATTACATTTAAATTTGTCTTTAGAATGGAGTAATTTGCCTGTGTTTTTTGTTAGTATTGCAGTGCAAATGCATCAACTAGATGAAGAAAATTTTAATCAACTTATATTAAATTATGTTAGAACAAATTAAGCAAACAGCCGATTTTATTGAAAAGACAATAAATTTTAAGCCACAAGTTGGAATTATATTAGGAACAGGTTTAGGTGGCTTAGTTAAAGAAATTGAAACTCACCATGTTTTACCCTATGAGCAAATTCCTAATTTTCCATTGAGCACGGTAGAGGGACATTCTGGCAAACTAATTTTTGGAAAATTGGGTGGCAAAAATGTTGTGGCTATGCAAGGAAGATTTCATTATTACGAAGGCTATGATATGAAACAAGTTACATTTCCTGTGCGTGTAATGAAATATCTGGGAATAGAAAAGTTGTTTGTAAGCAACGCGAGTGGAGGTGTTAATCCGAATTTTGAAATTGGTGATTTAATGATTTTGAACGATCATGTAAACTTATTTCCAACCAACCCTTTAATAGGAAAAAACTACCCAGAGTTAGGTCCAAGGTTTCCTGATATGAGCGAGCCATACGATCACCAGCTTATTGCTTTAGCCAAAGAAATTGCAAATAAAAACAATATTAATGTTCAGGTTGGCTCATACGCAGGTGTTAGTGGTCCGTGTTTAGAAACACCCGCAGAATATAGATACATTAGAAATATTGGAGCAGATGCAGTTGGCATGAGCACGGTGCCTGAAGTTATTGTTGGCCGACACATGGGCCTTCCATGCTTTGCTATTTCAATTATTACAGACATGGGTGTTGATGGCAGAATTGTAAAGGTTACACATGAGGATGTGCAAAGAGTTGCTGAGAAAGCTGAACCTAAAATGACACTTATTATGAAGGAGTTAATAAGTCAAATTTAAGAAGTTCAAATGAAGTCTTTACTTTTAAAATATTGCTTTTGTTTCATTTACATAACGCTTGCTTTATGCAGCAATTTGAGCGCTCAAAACGATTCTGTTGATCCTTACGTTCAAACTAAAGAAGCTCAAAAAATTGAAGAAAGAGAGACAAAAGAAAAGAAAACTAAAAAAAACAGTCAAGATTTTGTAAGTAAGTTAATGTATGGCGGAAGTTTTGGAGCCTTTTTTGGCCAACAAACCTATATAGAATTATCTCCAAAAGTAGGCTATAAGGTAAACGACAGATTGGTAGCAGGACTGGGTTTAAATTACATCTACTTCAGTACAAAAGATTATGGCCAAAAATTTGTTACCCATATCTATGGCCCAACGGTTTTTGCCCAATATGCTCTGTTATCAGGGCTATTTGCTTATGGCGAATATAATGCCTACAACGTTGCCGCTTACCTTCCAATACCACCATACACTCCCGAAAGAGTTTGGATTGGGAGCGCTCCAGTAGGTTTAGGTTATTATTCTGGCGGGCAAATTGGCGGAGTATATTTATCTATACTATACGATTTGATAAACGATCCAGCCTCGCCATATTACAATGGAGGCATGCCTATTTTATTGAGAGTAGGATTTCTTTTTTAAACAATTAAACAATCATCATAAAATATGAAAAAACAAAACAGTTGCGTATTCGGAAAAATATTAATGGCAATATTTACAATAGCCTTTTTAAGCTGCAGCAGTAAGCCCGAACAAGGAATTATTAAAGGAAATTTAAAGAACTTTCAAGGAGGGTACGTTTATTTAGATGAGATAACTGTGCAATCATCAAAAACAAAAGATAGTGTAAAGGTAGACGACAAGGGTAATTTCACTCTAAAATTCAACACAAAAGAGCCAAGTTTTTATAGAATAAGATTGGCAGAAAATAATTACATTTTGTTAATCGTAAACGACAAAGAACAAATTGATTTTAGTGCGGATGCAAATAACTTGGGAAAAACAGCGCAAGTAACTGGATCAATAGAAAGTGCATTGCTTTTTGAAGCAACACATCAATTGCAGAGCAATGCCGAGCGATTAGATTCCTTAAATGGCGTATTTCAAAGAGAGCAAGCTAATCCTGCCCTAGACTCTATTAAGTATGTATTGCAAGAGTCATACAACAAAATGATTGCAATAGAAAATGCTTACATAAAAAGTTTTATTGATAAAAATAAACAATCCTTAGCATGTTTAGCTATAATTGATAAATTAACTCCAGAGGAGCATCTTGATTATTATATTAAGCTGGATGCAGGTTTAAGTAAGAGTTTGCCTAATAATTCTTATACAAAAATGTTTCATGATAAAGTGACAGATTTAAACCGTTTAAGCATTGGATCAGTTGCTCCTGAAATAACATTAAATACGCCAGAGGGAAAAAGCATTGCCTTAAGTTCTTTAAAAGGAAAAGTTGTGTTAATAGACTTTTGGGCAAGCTGGTGCAGACCCTGCCGTGCAGAAAACCCAAATGTAGTGCGAATGTACAATACCTACAAAAATCAAGGATTTGACATCTATAGTGTTTCACTAGATAAAGATAAAGAAGCTTGGATTAAAGCAATCAAAGATGACCAATTGGTTTGGCCATCTCATGTAAGTGATTTGGGCTACTGGCAGTCGTCAGTTGTAAAGCAATATAACATATCTGGAATTCCTTTTACTTGCCTCCTAGATAAGGAAGGAAAAATAGTAGCCAAAGGCTTAAGAGCTGAAGAGCTTGAAGTAAAAGTGAAAGAATTACTCGGCATAAAGTAAAATTAGGCTCTTTTTTGCGAGTGATAGCACACTTTTTAAGGGCACTATTGTATTAAAAACAACTGAAAGTGCTACTTATAGTATCATAGAGATACTAAAAAGCGCATAAAAAGAGGGTTTCAGCGAACAGTTATTAACAAAGAAAAGGGATTTTTCAACAAAACGTCATTTTTCTGCATCACAGTGTTGGTGCGTATTTGAATTGAATTATTTTTGCTGCTGTTAAACGTTTTATTAATCCAATTAAAAATTAAAAACATGAACAAACAAGAATTAATTGAAGCAATTGCTTCTCACGCAGAGTTAACAAAAGCTGATGCTAAGAAAGCATTAGATGCTTTTATTGGTGCTACTACTGCAGCATTAAAAAAAGGCGACAGATTAGCTTTAGTAGGTTTCGGATCTTTTTCAGTAGCTGATCGTGCTGCTCGTACAGGCCGCAACCCACAAACTGGTAAAGAAATTAAAATTGCTGCTAAAAAAGTAGTACGTTTTAAAGCTGGTGCTGAATTAGCTGAGACAGTTAACAAAAAGAAAAAATAATTTCTAAGCACATTAAAAAAAGCTTTCCATAAATGGAAAGCTTTTTTTTTGTCCAATAATTCACATTTGAAAACTATTTTTGCATTAAAATATTAAGTATGACAAAAGAAGAAAAAATAAACCGTTTTAACCCCAACGACCCAGCCACCGAGCAAAGCAATATTTTTGGACTTCCTTTCAATAAAGAAGATGCGTCCATTGTTTTGTTGCCTTTACCCTGGGAGGTTACTGTTTCATTTAGCGCAGGAACAGCGAATGCACCCGATTTAATTTTTGATGCTTCTCATCAAGTAGATTTGTTTGATCCTTATGTTAAGGATGCATGGAAAATTGGCGTATGTATGGATGAGGCAAATAAAGAATGGATTTCTAAAAGTGATAAATTAAGAAGTAAGGTAGTACAAATATTATCTCATATAACTTCGGGCACGCTTACAGAAAATGAGAAACATGCTGAAGCGCTTTACAATGAGGTGAATGAAGGTAGTAGAAAATTCAATCAACAAGTAAAAGAATACACTACAAACATTATAAATACAGGTAAAATTATTGGTGGTGTGGGCGGAGATCACAGCACGCCACTGGGTATCATAGAAGCTTTAACTGAAAAGTTTGACAGTTTTGGAATTTTACAATTAGATGCGCATTGCGATTTAAGAGCCGCATTTGAAGGTTTCGAATATTCACACGCAAGTATTATGTATAATGCTTTAAAATTGCCTCAAATAAGCAAATTAGTGCAAGTTGGCATTAGAGATTATTGCGAAGAAGAAGTAAATTATATTGAAAATGCAAAAGGTAGAGTTAAAACATTTTTCGATCGTGATATTAAACTAGCACAATACAAAGGCAAAAAAATTGAAGATATTTTTAATGAAATTGTTAAAGAATTACCACAACAAATTTATTTAAGTTTTGATGCTGATGCCCTAGACCCCAAATTGTGTCCCAACACTGGAACACCAGTTGCTGGTGGGTTCGAGACCGATGAGATATTATTTTTATTAGAGAAAGTTGTTGAAAGTGGTAAACAAATCATTGCCTTTGATTTAAATGAAACAGGCAATCACGCATGGGATGCAAACGTAAGTAGCAGAATGCTGTTTAGGATATGCAATTTGGTGGCCAAGAGCAATGGACTAGCTTAATATTTAATCTATTTAAACATTTTTTTTGTTTAATTAAACGAAATGTATAGGTTTGTAAATAGGTTTAAAATTAATTAATGACTAATCAATAAATATTTACAATGGGAAAAGGTGATAAAAAATCAAGAAAAGGTAAAATAAAAATGGCTTCATTTGGCGTAAGCAGACCAAGAGATAAAAAGCCTTCAATACCCGTTTCTACTGAAAAAAAAGTGAAAGCTGAAAAAGTAGAAGCACCAAAAAAAGCAGCAGCAAAAAAAGAGGCGGCTCCAAAAAAAGCAGCTGCTAAAAAAACAGCAAAAAAAGAAGATTAGTTCTCTCTTTATTTTATAAAAAAAGCCCGCAAATTGCGGGCTTTTTTTATGGCTTACTCTTTTGAAAGTTTAACAATTACTTTCTTTCCTGGATATCTTTTACAGTTATTACTTTCTAACTCAAAGCTTTTTTTATCGGCCTTGTTCACATTGTAAATGCCACTAAAAGAAGAGCAGAATGTAACAGCCTCTTCATTGCTTTCGTTCACATTTTCGGTTTGATCACTTAGTTCAAAAATACTTCCTTTTTCGCGCACTTGCCATGCAAAGTTGGCCACACCATCATTTTCAATTTGCAAGGTTCCAAAGCATATTTCATCATAAATATCGCAGTCATCAAAAGTTAATTTAGGCAGTAAGTCAAATGGCGCACCATCAATGCTTACTTCATATACTAACCATGTTTCGCCAGTAAGCCACTTTGAATGTTGTTTGGTTTTGTTACAGGCACCGCCAATGATGGCAACTGTGAGTATTAATAATACAAAGGTATATAACTTGTTATTTTTCATGTTAATGATTGTTTTTAGTTTGTAATTTTTGTTTGAAAGTTTAGATCAACATCTGTATCACCAGGAGCCTCGGTGCCATCTTTGATTCCTGGTTGATGTTTTAAAATAATTTGCACTGTACCGTTTCCTACATTGCCAGCAAGCCATTTAGACTTTAATCCAATTGGCAATGCAGGAGTGTTACTATCACTGTCGGTAACTGTAATAGCTAAATCAAGCCCTGTTGGCTTATATATAAACAAGTGATCATTTGACTCTTCTACTATTTCAGCAGTAATTTCTTCATTAACAATGCTATTGAAAATACTGAGTGAGGTAAAATAGGTAATGTTTGGTTTTAATTTGATGGTATCGAACGTACTTGGTTGATTTCCTCCATCTCCATCATTATCAATAAAATTGGCAGTAATTACATTGCTCGCATTGGCAGAGTCGGTAAAGGTTAATGTAAGAGAAGTAATTACCTCTGGTTCATTGATGGGTTCGGGTAATCTAGGTAGATCCGCATCCTTTTTGCAAGCATGCAAAGTAATAATTGCAGCAGTTAAGCATACTATTAGTTTATTGTTTTTCATTGTTTTGTTGTTTAAAATTTATTGGTATTTTTAAGTGTGTCGATACGTTGGTGCCAAGCTCATCAGCAAAGTATCTGTATCGATTTAAATAAGCTCTGTAATTACTATTGAGCGCATTGGTAATACTTAATCCCAGATTAAGTTTTTGTTGCTTTACTTTTAATAAAATTCCAGCATCGGCATTTAATAATTGATAAGCTTTTGGGGGAGCTAAGTAATCTTCATCACCAATAACAGTTGCAGCTTTGGCCACCACAACATAGGAAATCTTCATATAAAAGTTGTCACATTTTGCACTTTTTAGTTTGGGCTCCCATGTAATACTTGGCTCAATCATATTTTGAGGCATTTGGGTTAGTCTGCTATTGTTTTCTGAGTTTATTGCATACAGATAGCTTCCTTTTATATTGAGCTGTATTGCATTTGAAACACTGTATTTAAACTGCAAATCTAATCCTCTTAAAATTACATTTACCTGCTTGTATTTAAAAGTTGGAAATGCGCCTCTAATTGTTTGTGTGGCAGGTTGAACAGGAATTAAATAAATAAAATTCTGAATGGTATTTTTATAAATTTCAACCTCACCTGCTATTTTATTTACTGGTTTTATTCCCCACCAAACAGCCGTATTGATGTTGCTTTCTGGTTTCAAATTTTCATCACCAATCTCCACAGCTGCCGCACCATGATGAACTCCGTTTGCATATAATTCATTTACACCGGGTGCTCTCCACCCAGTACCAATGTTTAATTTAACATCATGTCCTTTAAAATGATATCCAGCACCAAGCAAACCCGAGTAACTTTTATAGCTATATAAAGGTTGTTTGATAAACCCATTTTTTTCTAAAAATACGCAAAGTTTTCTTTCATCAAAGCGGATACCAGCTTCTGCAAAAAAGTTTTTATGGTGATAACTTTCAATACCAAAAACGCCCCAACCTTTATTGTTGAAATTTGGAATAAAATAGCGCCCATCATAACTATTTGCTTGGTGCATGTTCATGTATCCAAGCTGTGTATTGAACTTTTTAGCGGATTGTAATTCATAAACAACTTCATGTATTAAAGTATGAATAATGAAATTTAATGCAGGTTTGTTTAAAGCTGCCAAACTATCATTTCTAGGTCCATGCTTATCAAATTCACTCCTATTGTCCTGCTGGCGCGATAAAGTGTAAATAATTTTGCCCGCTTTACTAAAATTGAGGTATGATTTCCATTTTATTAAATCGTGTATAATAAGTTGGTAAGGTCCTTGAATATTATAGCTAAAACCAGCTGAATCAAGCGGAACATTACTATTAAAGGCCCTTTCTAAATCTGTAAGATTGCCGATATGTGCAGCCGATAAAATACCCAGTTTACTGTTGAATTTGCTGTAGAATAGTTCTGTACCAAAGTTTGTTTTTTGATAGGCTATTGCTGCAGAAAAATTCTTTTCGGTAAAACCTGTATTTTTTAAATAATAATCGGGAGCCTTACTATTGCCAGCCTGTTTAAGCGTGCCTTGCAGTCTAAAGTTTAATCCCTTCAATTGTTTTATGTTTCCGTTTAAAATGCCACTTGTGGTGCCTTGTTTACCATTACTGGCTCCCACTAAATTAACTATGGCATCATAACCTGCACTATCACGCAATGGATTGGGTTCAATAAGCACAACACCAGCAATAGCATCTGGACCATACCTCACACCCGAAGCACCTTTTACAACAGAAATTTTATCAGCAACAAAAGGATCTATTTCTGGCCCATGTTCGCTCCCCCACTGTTGGCCTTCTTGTCTAACTCCGTTATTCATAATAATAATTCTGTTGCTGTGCAAGCCATGTATTATGGGTTTGCTGATGCTACTTCCTGTTTGCAAACTATTTACCCCGGTAATACCTTTGAGCATTTCTCCAAGCGGTTTTCCACTGCTAGCTTGCATCTCTCTGATGCCCAAGATGCTCATGTTTAAACTTTGTTGTGCTGCCGTTCTTTGTGCCGCAATTATTAGCTGATGTAATTCTTTTGCATGATGTTCCTGATGAATTACAACATCAGTATTATGCGCGATAATGACTTCGACTTCAACATTTTCGCAATCAAGATGGGATGAAATAAGTAAGTATTTGCCTTTACACAAATTTTTGAAATAAAAAACGCCCAAACTATCACTAACAGTAGCCAACGGAGTGTTTTTTATAACAACAGTAGCATAAGGTAAAGCCGTTTTATTATGCTCATCTATCACTGTTCCTTTAAGTGTGTATATACAATCTTCAACATCTTGTTGCGCCTTTAAAAACAGGGGCAGCAACAAAAAAGCTATCCAAAGCAATTTCTGCATTTCTATGAAAAAATAAAATAATGGAAGATTAGCTCAGTAAAAAAACTGAGTTAATTATAGAGAATGAAATTTTAGCAAACGTGGCTATAGCAATAAGGCGGGGCTTTTAAGCTAAACATAAAATGGGTGGGCGTTTTAAAGAAAAGCTTTGCCTTAAAAACATAAATTGTTAATGACTGAACAAAAGGAATAAAAAACGGATGGGCAGTAACAAAAAATATTGGCGCAACCTGATTTAATACCGGACAATGAGAATGTTTTGTTTCAAAATGCTGATTGTGACAATCAAGATCGATATGTTCAATTTCGTCTTCATGGTCGTGAAATTCATGAAAAATGTCCTTTGGCGTTATGGCAAAAACCAATAACGATATTAAAAACCAAATCTTAATTAGGCGGTAATTTTTCATTTTCAACTGCAAAGCTAAAAAAAACGCTTTATGTTATTATATAACTAGCGCTTTAATTTAATTACACATTCCATTTTAATTATTGCCAATAAACTAAATTGTAATTTTAAATCGCTCAAAAGCATGGACAAAATATTTTACCTGTTATGTTTAACTTTTTTTTAGAATTTTAGAATTCGCAGTTGATACAACTCGATTAGTTAATCCGCTAAAATTTAGTAGGTTTGCAATCCTTTTTTAAAACTATTAAAGAAAAATTATGAAACTTAGAAAATCAAATGTATTGTTCGCAGCTTTGTTAAGTTGCTCTTTCATTGCAAATGCTCAAACTTCAACCGATCCTGTATTGATGACCGTGGCAGGTAAGAACATCACCAAATCTGAGTTTGAGGCCATCTATCATAAAAACAATACTAAAAATGCCGCTTCTGATGCAAAATCATTGGAAGATTATTTGCAACTTTTCATCAATTTTAAATTAAAAGTTAAAGAAGCAGAGGAATTAGGATTAGACACTGTTTCCGCATTTAAAAATGAATTAGAAGGTTATCGTAAACAATTGGCTGCCCCCTATTTAACAGACAATGAAGTAAACGATAAATTATTACGAGAAGCTTACGATCGTATGAAAAAGGATGTAAGAGCAAGTCATGTTTTAATAAAATGCGATGCTGGTGCACTTCCAAAAGATACTTTAGCAGCCTACAACAAAGTCATAGCTGCAAGAAATAGAATTTTAAAGGGGGAAGATTTTTCTAAAGTAGCAAAGGAACTTTCTGAAGACCCATCTGCTAAAGACAATGGTGGAGATCTTGGCTATTTTACCAGTATGCAAATGGTTTATCCCTTTGAAACAGCAACTTTTGGTGCTGAGTTGAACAAAGTATCAATGCCTGTGCGCACCCGTTTTGGATACCATATTATTTTAAAAACCGATGAAAGAGCCAACCAAGGTCAAATTACGGTGGCACATGTAATGGTAAAAACGCCTTCAAAAGATGCCAATGTAAAAGATACGTCAAAGGTCGATCCAAAAGCTAAGATTGATGAATTGTATGCCAAAATAAAAGCTGGTGGTGATTTTGCTGAAACGGCAAAGCAATACAGCGATGATAAAGGCTCATCAAAAAAAGGTGGCGAATTACCTATGTTTGGAACAGGTAGAATGGTGATTGAGTTCGAAAAGGCTGCTTTTGCGCTAAAAAACGATGGTGATATTTCGGCCCCAATACAAACACAATATGGCTGGCACATCATTAAAAGATTAAGTAAAAAAGAACTTGGAAGTTTTGATGAATTAAAGCCTGAGTTAAAAGGAAAAATTGGGAAAGACAGCCGTTCACAAAGTGGCAAGGAGAGTATGATTGCGAAAATTAAAAAGCAATACAACTTTAAGGAAAACTTAAAACTACGCGATGAATTTGTAAAGCTTATTGATACTACCTATTTTGAGGCAAAATGGAAAAGTGCAGCTGCAGCAAAATTAACTAAAGATGGTTTATTTAGCATTGGAGAAAAATCATATACCCAAAAAGACTTTGCAGTTTATTTGGAAAATCATCAAAGTAAAAGAGCTAAAGCTGATTACACAATGGTAGTGAATGACATGTATAAAGAGTTTGTTAATGAATCATGCTTATCCTACGAAGAAGGCAAACTGGCAACAAAATATCCAGAGTTTAAAGCATTATTGCAAGAGTACAGAGATGGTATTTTATTGTTTGATTTAACAGATAAAAATGTTTGGTCGAAAGCAGTAAAAGACACTGTTGGATTAAA
>Ga0247831_1005497_pt1 | contig 15788 bp, 10 predicted proteins | sample LaCruzMarch2015__9_FD_192406 | JGI IMG/M metagenome (GOLD analysis project Ga0247831, IMG submission 192406) | Freshwater microbial communities from meromictic Lake La Cruz, Castile-La Mancha, Spain - LaCruzMarch2015_1m | ecosystem: Environmental > Aquatic > Freshwater > Lake | place: Spain... | reverse complement strand
CAACAACCTTTTCAGGTGTCATATCCAATTCCATTGCCAATTCTTCGGGCGTTGGCTCGCGTCCTAGATCCTGCAACATCTGACGCTGAACACGGGCTAGCTTATTAATGACTTCCACCATGTGGACGGGGATTCGAATGGTTCGAGCCTGGTCAGCCATAGCTCTGGTGATCGCCTGACGAATCCACCATGTCGCATACGTTGAAAACTTGTAACCCTTGGTGTAATCGAACTTTTCAACAGCCCGAATCAGTCCCAGGTTTCCTTCTTGAATCAGGTCAAGGAAAAGCATCCCTCTACCCGTGTAGCGTTTTGCCAGGGAAACGACCAGTCGTAGGTTCGCCTCGAGCAGGTGATTCTTGGCCCTTCGCCCATCAGTTGCAATCCACTCCATGTCCAGGCGCTTCTTCTTATCCATCTTGGCGCCTTCATTGAGCATTTCTTCAGCGAAAAGCCCTGCTTCGATCCTCTTTGCTAGTTCAACTTCCATCTCAGCATTGAGGAGTGGGACCTTGCCGATTTGCTTTAAGTAGTCCTTGACCGGGTCCGCTGTTGCACCTGCAACGGTAACAGTCTGTACCGGCTCATCAGTCTCATCAACATGTGAGATGGTGAAAGTTGCAGAATCATCAGATGCCGTTGCCGGATCATCCTTCTCTGCATCAGCGAGATCCTTTTCAAGATCTAGTTCTAAATCCTTCTCCAATTCAGCAGCGACTTTCAAGTCTGGTTCATCAGATAGATCGATCTCAATAATCTCGTCACCGATATCGATGACGTCTATGAGTAACTCAGGATCTATCCCCTCCGAGAGCTTTACGGGCTTAGCGGGTTTAGTGGCGATTTTCGCTGCGGCAACCTTCTTTGCAGGCGCAGCCTTCTTCACGGGAGCAGCCTTCTTCGCGGGAGCAGCCTTCTTCGCGGGAGCAGCCTTCTTCGCGGGCGCAGCCTTCTTAACTTGAGCCGTCTTCTTCGCGGGTGCAGCTTTCTTCGCAGGCGCAGCCTTCTTCGCGGGCGCAGCCTTCTTTGCGGGAGCTGCCTTCTTCGCGGCGGGTTTCTTAGGAGTGATCGTGTTTTTCGCTGTAGCTACCATGTGAGAGTGGGTGCCCTTTCGCCGATGACCCATAACAAGTGCCCGAGTCAAGCCTGTCGGCTTGTTCGGGCGGTCTATCTTCACATGCCGGTCAGCATTGTCCTACCCCGGGGCAATGTAGACGGGCCTTGGCTTGGCCAACAATGATGTTAATCAAACTTCTCTGAATTAGTTCACGCTCAATCGCTGCGGGCTCAAGGGAGTCAACACTGAAATACCCGGTCCATCTGGTCACAACATTTATGGATTTGACCCCAGAGGACGAGAATATGTGTGAAATTTCCTGGTTCGGAAAGGGGCCACCGGCCTTGCGTGTGAACAGGGATGATCCGTGAAAATCCCATATCCAGGAGGGCGCTGTGGTTATTGTGACCATGAACCCTGACACAGGAATTCTCCAGCGAAGCGCGTCTGGGCGCTGACCTGACTGACAAATCAAGGGTAGGTTTGTGATAGCGCCCTCCACCGGCCAACAGCGCGCGACCTGCTCTGGAACGTAACGCTCAAAATTCTCAACAATACGATTCTCCAGGTCGCTGAGAGTTGTTACCTCGTAATTGGTTAGACAAATTCGATCCACTTCTTTCCATTCGCCGTTCAACGGCCTGAACCACACCCGCATATGGTCAATGAGACCTGGGCAACCTCGGATCCCTGCATCACAATAATTCTCAGGTCCCGGAACACACGCCACCGTCAACTTCCAAGCACACCCTCGGCAGCGGATTACTTCGTTACGTGTGTTGTTATCAACCGATCCGGGGAGAATCAGGCCCCCGCTCCCCTCGTAACGCACGTGGTCAGGATTGGCGAAGACGTCTGGCATGGCCAAGACCCCCGGCGTGAAGGAACCAAGACTAGAAAAAAGAAACGCGCCAATACTTACAACAAGAACTAGTACTGAACGACGGTTATGTTTCACATTCTGATTGTTAATCAAGAAGCTTTATGCATCAAGATCTGGATTTACTCCTGTGGATAACAACAACTCTCATTGCGCAGTGGTTGTTTCCTCAATACGACTCAATGCATGTCCAACGAAACGTGCCACTTGGTCCTCTTCAACAAGGAATCCATCATGGCCAATCGGTGAGATCAAAAGGTGAAGTTGATCGGCGCCTGGAGCGCAATCGACGATTTCTTGTTGCAATCGAAGTGGGAAAAGTCGATCTGAGTCAATACCCACGACCGTAAGCGGTGCAGTGATCATGCTAAGAGCTTTCGCAACGCCACCACGTCCCTCCCCTAAGTCAAATAGGGTCATAGCCCTCGTCAGTGCGATATAAGTGTTGGCGTCGAATCGTCTCGCTAGTTTGTCAGCATGGTGGTCGAGATAGGACTCCACTGCAAAAACTCCCCCTTCTGAGGGCAGATCGGTTCCTTGCAGATTTCGACCAAAACGTAGATCCAGTTCGCGCTCACTCCGATAACTCAGATGAGCTATACGACGCGCCAAACCCATCCCGGCTACTGGCCCGACCGCTGATTCGTAATAGTCACCATTGTCGAAATGTGGATCTAATTCAATTGCGATGATCTGGGTCGCATGAATCCCGATTTCCTCCGCACTCACGGCGGCTGTCGAACCTAAAACAAGACCTCCTCGAACCGCATCCGGGTAGCGAAGCATCCACTCAAGAACACGCATTCCTCCAAGGGAAGGTCCCAAAACCAACGAATAGGAAGAAATTCCCAGGTATTTCATGAGCTCATATTCAACACGCACCATGTCAGCAATGGTGACTACAGGGAAACGGGATCCCCATGGCTTCGAATCCGGTGCTGCGCTCGAGGGTCCGGTTGTCCCTTGGCAACCTCCTAGAACATTTGCACACACCACGTAATACTTATCCGTGTCAATCGGGGCACCGGGACCAACCAAGGAATTCCACCAACCACCGGTTGAGTGCCCTGGGCCTGCATCGCCGGTCACGTGCGAATCACCCGTCAGAGCGTGGGCAATGTAAATAGCGTTACTTGCATCATCATTAAGGACGCCCCAGGTTTGGTAGGCGACTCGGATCCGGTCAAACACAAATCCGGTATCAGTTGTGAAGGGGCCAAAATCATAGAAAAGTCGTTCACCTTGAGGGAATCCCTCTCGCCACGCACCGCTGGCGGGGGGGATTCCCTGATAACTCAAGGCTCCATATTCTGATTGCATTTACTTTTTGGCCGCTGCGAATCCGACCTCAAGGTCAGCCAGGATGTCGGATATTCCTTCGAGACCAACCGCTAGGCGGACCAGTCCTGGTGTGACACCGCTCCCCAGTTGCTCTTGCGGGGTCAACTGCGAATGGGTCGTGGATGCGGGGTGAATAACGAGACTTCGCACGTCACCGATGTTGGCGACATGACTGTGCAGAACGAGCCCCTCAACGAACTTCTTTCCTGCCTCAACTCCCCCCACGATCTCGAAACTGAGCACGCCACCTGTTCCCTTTGGCGCATACTTTTGGCCATTTGCATACCAGGGGCTTGAGGGCAGGCCTGCGTAATTGACCGACACAACTTCAGGACGCTTCTCCAACCATTGCGCGACGGCTAGTGCGTTCTCGGTGTGACGCTGAACCCGCAGTGAAAGGGTTTCGATTCCTTGGGCAATGAGGAAAGCATTGAAAGGGGACACTGCTGCACCAATGTCGCGCAGCATTTGAACTCGTGCCTTCAAAATAAATGACAAGTTCACGCCGAATGCCCCACCGACACCAAGGTCCCGGGCGTACACGAGACCGTGATAGCTCGGATCAGGCTGGTTGTAATTGGGGAAACGATCTGGGTATAACGCATAATCAAATGTGCCAGCGTCAACAATGGCTCCCGCAACGGCAGTTCCATGTCCACCTAAGTACTTCGTCGCCGAATGAATGACAATGTCGGCGCCGAATTCAAATGGTCGGATGAGATAAGGAGTTGCAACGGTGTTGTCCACGATAAGTGGCACACCGAACTCGTGAGCCACTGATGCAACCCCTGAAATATCCAAAACGTCATTTCTGGGATTGGAGAGGGTTTCACCATAAAAAGCCTTGGTATTGGGGCGAATCGCTGCCTTCCAAGATTCTAGATCATCGGCATTTTCCACAAATGAAACTTCGATTCCGAGTTTCGGCAGTGTGTAGTGGAACAAGTTGTAGGTGCCGCCATACAGGCTGGCGCTGGAGACAATGTGGTCACCTGCTTCTGCGATGTTGAGAATTGCAAGTGTTTCGGCAGCTTGACCACTGGCGACGAGTAGTGCGGCAAGTCCGCCTTCGAGGGCCGCGATGCGATCCTCGACAGCCGCCTGGGTTGGGTTCATTATTCGGGTGTAGATATTTCCCAGTTCCTTCAAAGCAAAAAGGTTTGCCGCATGTTCTGTGTCTTTAAACACGTATGACGTCGTTTGGTAAATCGGGAGTGCGCGAGCGCCCGTAGCCTCGTCCGGATTTTGCCCTGCATGAATTTGCTTAGTGTCAAAAGTCCATTGATCAGTCATGTCTTACTCCTCTAGATAATCGGTAAATTGGATGAGAGTTATAGCGCACATCTGCACCATTTCCAGCTGAGCCTGTGCGGAGCACGAATGCTCGAATTCAGCTGAAGGTGCGGGTACAACAACAATTCATGGCAACCTCAATCAGTCTGGGGCCCTGCCTTATGCAAGACCCGCGCTTGCCACAATGAATGCGGCCAGGTCTCCACCGGGAGCACCCCACCGCGGTTGGAGGGTTGCCGTCTAGCTAGCCGGGGCTTAACGCTGGACTCTTGACCTACGTTGAACTATATCCACAAAGGCTTTGCGGCGCTACATCCAGTCCCGCCAAACACTGTTCGCGCGTGAGTTCATTGATGCTCTCCAGCCAAAATTCGGGTGGCAGCGCATGTGCCAAAGCGCCACGTACCATAGCCGCCAGTGAATAGTCTGGAGCGTCTACCAACGCTCGATCAAGACACAGGTTTGCCATCGCGCCGTTGCCACTGAGCCACCAACAGATGGCAGCCGCGGTGGCGATGGGTGCACCGTGAGTGGCCTTGAGTTGGGGCAGACCCTGCGTCAATTTCTTCGCCAAGGAACCCCGGTCATAAGCACCATTGGCCATGTCCCACAGAATCGAATCCCTCACCCGAATATCTCCAAGGGCAACTGCCAATCGAGCAAGGTCGGGCACTTGAAATGAATCATCTGCTTGTTTGATTAACTCGCGAACGAACTGACTCTCGACTTGTCGCCAGAGCATCAGCTCTAATGGCGCGGGCATCTTAGGAAACTTCTTAGCCTGGATTAACTGAGCGGCACTACTGGCACATTCAATCGCGCGATCCGCCCGCTTGACCCCAGTGTCTAGCAGAGTGAAATGTGCATCGCATGTCCCAATGCAATCACGTGAATACATGCGTTGACCAACTGCAATGAATACATCGCCCAAACGGATACCTACGTTCACAATTGCTGACTCAATGGCTTCGATCACCGCATTAATTTGCGAATCCATGCTTTCCAGGCACACCATCAGTGCAGCTTTTTCAGCGGAATATGCCCGACCCGGCTCAAGATAGATCTCCAGATCTGACTGACCCAAATTTTGAGGAGTCATGAATGCGCCTATGTCGCACCTTTGCACGAGGACAACTTCTTCATGTTTCAGCCATCGGATTATCAAGCTATTCTCGGGATAGAACCCAAATGAGTTGATTAGCCCATTGAGGGTCTCGCCAGCAACCTGCATTGTTGAATCATGTGATTCCACCATTAACGTCATTCAACAAACTTGCCACCTAATCCACATTAAAATAAAGAAATTGAACCAATGTGGATTACCCGACAGGCTGATCCAGAATTGTGCACATTCGGGGACTCCAGCGACCTAGACCCGGGGATGGATGTCTACGTAATCCCAATATTTTGCAGAGACTCCATCACCGGATGAAGCTCCGCGCAGGCGTCTATTCACCCAGGGCCAACCGTAGTTCTTCGCCCAAGACATGTCAGCTAGCAGCCGAGCAGGCAAAGCGGGCTGGACAATGTCGTCACGGGCTCCAAGCCAACGCGCATTCCCCCAACCCAAAGATTGCATCGTAATTTCCGCCACCAGAGCATGGCCTCGATGGTTCAAATGAAGCCTGTCGGCGTCCCACAATTTTGGGTCATTGAAGATCTCCATATCCCAGAAATCCACGAGATAGCAGTCATAGGCTTCCGCAATTGCCCGATTTACTGAGCGCAGGCCCACAAATCGATCACGAATCAGACCCATAACCCTTGAGTTGCGTGATGAATCACCAAAAGAGAACAGCAAAACGTCGTGACCGGCGGTACGCAACTCCCGAACCGTTCGTTCAATCTGCGTAGCCTTTGCATCCAGATCAAATGAGCCCCGCATGGCGTCATTGATTCCACCCGCGAAGGACACCAGTGCCGGATTCATCTCGAGAGCACGAGGAAGTTGCTCGTCCACCATTTGAGTCAACAATCGGCCACGAATTGCAAGATTGGCGTAATTTAATGGATCATTTTGTGTGCAGTATTCGTCGGCTAATTTTCCGGCTAGACGATCAGCCCAACCGAGATACATGCCATTGACACCCAGATCACCGACACCTTCGGTGAAACTGTCACCCATCGCTACGAACGATTTCCATTTCTTCGCCTGCGTTTCAATCACAAGATGAATCCCCGTTCACAAAGGTTCTCGATATTGTGCATGAAGAAGTTGTGCATGAAAAAGCCCGGCCGCCGAAGGCTTCCCCTCCCGCGACGACCGGGTGGGAAAACCCTAGCGGGTGGCCAGCGGATATCTCAACGGGACACTAGTTTTTGGGCGAGATAGTTATGGGTCCTTTGAACCGGCCGCCTGAAGCTATTTTTCGGATACCTTGGCCAGGGCCTGGCCAGCCTTTCGGTACCACGCAATCAGGGCAACAACACCGATCATTATTTGCGGGATAAAACTAGCGGCCCGCCACACGAGGTCTGCGGCTGTGGCAGCACCCGTCGTGGCCCCAAAACTCACCAAGAGCGCTATTAATGCCGCATCCACCGTTCCCAATCCACCTGGAGTGATGGGGATCATTAGTCCAATTTGGGCGATCGCAAACGCTGCAAATGCCGCTGCAAAAGATGTTCCAGCGTTATCCCAGCCTTCTACTCCGCGTAAGGCCACATAGAGGATCAAGAATTGCGTGAACGAAACTGCGATCTGTGCCGCGGTCAGCGCACCCCAGCGACGCTTTAGGACGTCGTACATATCCGAGCGGAATTTAACAATTGGTGCCTGCAAATCTACGGTTGCCAGGGCCTTAATCTTCTTTCGAAATGGATTAATTGCCTTATTGGCAAAGGCTCCGATTTTGACCGCTAATGGTTCAGAGCGCATAACGAGCACGAAAACAATTACGACTACTGCCAAAATGGCGATCCCCAGTAGTCCCGTCACGGCATGTGTGTTTCCACCAAGTCCAAAAAGTGTGATTGCGACAACACCCAATACGGGGAAGAACAAGGTGACAAACGTGCTCCACAAACCAACGGCGGTTATTGCCGCGGTCGCACTGGTTCCTGAAATCCCGAATGTATTCAACATCCCAAATTGCACGGCAAGGCCAACCGCGCCTCCACCGGGCACTCCATTGCTGATGGCAAACGCTGCCTGGTTGACCTGCTGGGACCGCCAATACTTCAGCCCCGGTGTTGCCGCGAGGAACGGGAGGCCATAGGTGAGCAAATAAACCAGCACGCAAAGCACTATCAAGAAAATAGCCAGAACGCTCATGGCCTCGAGTGCCGTGAGCGCATCGGAATAACTGCCAATCTGTGGGATTACTTTCCAGAAAATCAGAATGATGAAAGCCAGGCCGACTAGGCCAAGAATGATTGATTTCTTTTTATCCAATCCACCCGGGCTGGCCTTGGGCTCTGAAGCTACCTGATCTGAATCCATGGCAGTACTCTGCCACACCAGCTGTGGAAAATGCCCAAAACAGCCATCCCCGAAACAAACTCAACATCTGTTTTCCACGGAATGGGGGTGGACTCATGGCCTGGTATGACGTTAGGCAAGATGACTCCATGCGGCTTGACCATATTTCATACGCCTGTGCCGGCAATGAGTTAGCCGACGTGGTTCAGCGGATTGGAATTGATCTTGGAAACACGTTCGTCGATGGCGGACGTCACCCATCATTCGGCACAAGAAACTTCACGCTGCCATTAGCTAATGGTGTCTACATTGAAATTGTCAGCGCACTTGATCACCCATCAGCGGACAAAGCCCCTTTCGGTCGAGCGGTCGCTCAACGTGCTCACAATGGTGGTGGCTGGATGAGTTGGGTTGTCTCAACCCACGACATAGGCAGTGTCGAAACTAGCCTCGGGCGCAGCGCTGCAGCCGGACACCGGATCCGACCCGACGGGGTTGACCTTCACTGGCGTCAATTAGGAGTCCTGGATGCCATGGAGCACCCGCAGTCCCCGTTTTTTATTGAATGGGAAAGCCCACAGGAGCATCATCCATCATTTGGCGGGGAGCAATCCGGAATCAATATTCTGAGCATCGAGATCAACTCTGCAACCCGGGATTTGGGGCCAATGTCGGAGTCACTCGCCCCTCTTACAAACTTGATCCAATGGATAAACGACCCCGACGCTGACGATTTTGGTGTCACCTCGGTTACTTTTGAAACCCCACACGGACTCGTACGGATCGATTAGAGTTCGACCGACGACTTCGGTAGAATTCGGGTCTAATTTGAGGTGAGGATCTAAATGAGTACACCAGCACCGGTCAAGCAACCTTCGGACCAGGATCCACAATCAGATGGCATTCCGGCAACGTTGCGTACGCTCTCAGGAATAACGTGGAGATTATTAGTCCTGCTAGCTGGCGTGGGCGTGCTAGTTCTGGGAATGGGCAGAATTTTCCCGGTCGTCTTTGCACTGTTTTTCGCGATGCTTGTTACCGCGTGGGCATCACCGGTGATGAAGCTGCTCAACAAGTTTCTTCCCAAAGTAGTCTCAATGATCTTGGCCCTAGTGCTTATCGCGACGGGTATCCTGACAATTCTTTATGTAGTTATCTCATCCTCCGTTGCTGAAGGACCCAAACTCGTCACCAGCATTAAATCTGGAATCAGCGAAATCGAGAAATGGCTCCAAGATGGACCACTCAAACTTACCGACGAACGTTTGGCCTCGCTGATAACTGAGGCGCAGTCATACGGCGAAACTGCCGCTAAAGGCGTCGGCGAGAGCCTACTTGCCTCGATGGGCTCGGTGGGAACCCTTGTAATCGCCGGCTCAGTTTTTCTTTTCGGCGTAATATTCTTCATGCTCACACCGAACAAGATCTGGGATTGGTTCGTTAGTTGGCTCCCTAAAAGCATCGAAGAGCCCGTTAACGTTGCAGGTGGCATTGCTTGGGGAGCAATCTCCGGTTACACGCGGGGAATCGTGATTATTGCCCTCGCCGACGCCACGCTCGTTTTTATTGGTCTCACAATTTTGCAGGTTCCCCTTGCTCCTGCCCTCGCTGCCATTGTGTTCCTTGGAGCCTTTATCCCAGTCATTGGCGCCCCCATCGCAACTTTCTTTGCCGCCATCGTCGCCCTTGCAGAGCGCGGTCCAGTCATTGCAATTTTGGTAATCGTTCTCACCGTCATTGTTGGTTCTTTCGACGGAGATGTTTTACAGCCACTCGTTATGGGCAAGGCGGTCAGCCTTCATCCGCTTGCAATTATTTTGGCGATAGCCGCTGGGAGTATCGCGCTGGGAATCGTTGGCGCACTTATTGCCGTTCCTATCGCTGGTGCAGTTTATGGTGTTGCGAAGTACCTCACCGGTCGAGATCCAGACCTGCCGTTTCCACCGACACAACCATTCGTTCCCAGCACGAATGCCTAAATTCTAAGGAACCCGATTTACGAGGTCCTAGCATTGATATTGTCAATCGGTAAATCATTTCCTGCAGCCACGCAGTAGCGTTCAATGCGCTCCGCCGAGAGGTTAATTCGCTTTAATGACTTAGCTTTAATTCCATCGGTACCCAATTTGGGGTCAGCCTTGTTGACGTTGTTTTGGATTCGCTCAGCATTGGAAAGTGCTTTAGGGGCAAGCTCACCACCAATAACGGCAGAATCAATGGAAACCACCATGAGGTCGACGTCTGACTGAAGTTCACCCAGAAGTGCTTTCTTTTGTTTCTTTGTTAATTCTGACGTGTCCCCATTAATTTGCGAGCGAACTAGATCAAGGGCAAAGTAGTCATCACACGCATCTTGTGCCAGCTCGGCCACAAACACCTCAACAGTAGGAGTGGGTGTAGGAGTAACCGTGGGCGTTACCTCTGATTCAGCACTGCTGGAGCAACCTGCAAGCACGAGTGATGCGCTCAAACCAATAAGTCCGACCGTGATGAATTTGCTCCGCATTATGGGGCTCCTTTACGTTGTCGATCTCTTTTTTGCAGTTTACGCCACATTCAGTGATGCGGCGGGCAGAACGTGCGCTTGTTGAAGGACAATCTCGCCCCAGTGCCTCATGCGATTACTTTCTTCCCAAGCCGGCGTTTAGACATAGCCCAAATCTTGTTGGTATCCCGAAATCAATCGACGGCCTTCAAATCACAGTCCTCAAACCGTGTTCCCATCCCCGACTTCCTTAAGGAATCATGACGCAACTCTCCACTTAAGAGATCTGTCATTGCCGTCCCCGTACGTTGCCTTACCCGATGCCAAGGCTCAGGTAATGACGTCAATCTTGCATGGTCGAGATCTTCAGTTCCTTACCGTAATGGTGAGCGAAAGCGCTGATTCTCACCGATTTACGTATTTTATGAGTTCATTGAATTGTAATACCCCGAGGCCTGAAGCTTGGTCGTAACCCAAATCTGCTTGGCAGCACCCCGGGATATTGAATGAACCCGGGGCGTACTCGACGGCATATTGATTGTCTCCCACCGTGACGTCATAAACCGTCTTGGGACTGCGCTTGACAACCTGGTAAAGCCACGGGTTGGCAAAACCGATTGGCGGACGTTTGGCCTGGCCCTCTCGGGCGGAGATCATCGCTAGTGCCGCCGCCATCATGGGAGAACTCTGACTTGTGCCGCCATCTGGGAGGATAGTTCCTTGGTACACAACCGGTAACCCTGGCGTATTTCCAGCTAGGCCAGAAATATCGGGTACGGACCGGGCGTTGTTGCGGGTGAGCGGTTTCTGATACCACGGTGCATCAAAGGATGCACTCGGCCCGCCCGTGCCAATCAGGTTTCCAACCATTCCTCCGGCGTACGGCTGGCTATTCCACACGCTTTCACCCGCTCGCGTGCCATTTGGATTCAATTGGATTTGAGTGCCACCGACGGAGACTACAAATGGTGATGACCCCGGGTAGGCGACCGTTGGGCGCGAGTACGCGACGAAGGGTGTTATGTCGGCAATAGCAATTTCGAGCCCAGCAATTAATTCTTCACTCATTTGTGCATCTATTGAGCCAGCCGGTTCATCTTGGGCGCCACTGAGCGCTTCCTCAAGTAATTGATAAAAACTATCGAGCGAAATGGCAGACTGTTCCTGGCATACCGACGATCCACCATCGCCGGATGAAACGGTGACGGTCGTGCCAATGACTGCAGCAAATTGAAACACTGATTCCAATGTGGGATACATTCCCCGGTCGGCAATGAGGGGCTCACAATTTCCGTAAGAAAGAGTGATTGCGTGCGGCTGAATAGGAGTTGTCAGGGCACGGGTATACGCGTCAACAAAATCTGCGCCTGCAACAGATGGAGCAACCTGAACCATCTGAATGGAACGGGCATTTTTCAATGTCGAACTCACCGTCTGTACATCAAGTGTTGTTTCATCGTTAATATTGACAAAAGGCGACCGTACGCCGGTTCCCAGAGTCATTTTGACTGCTGGTTTTTTAAAGTCAAAACATGCAGCAGCAGCAGCAAAGTCTTGGTCTGAGAAGCCACCGCCCATGCTGATGATTGTCACCCGGTCGCTGGCGGCCGCACCCGACGCCCGCTGTAGTGCGGACAGGCCATAAGCGTCAAATACCTGGTTGTGGCCAATAAAATTATTCACCGAGAACCCTTGAGCGATCGGTGCCGCCGGATTGTTAAGACATGATTTCATGAGCGCTGTAGCCGGGTTCGTCGGCTGAACTTGCGTCGTTGATCCAGGAAAATATAACGAGCGTCCAGTTGTTGACCCTGATGAAGGTGATGAATATGTAGGCATTGAATTACGTTGCGCGGCCCCACTCATTGCGGTTGCAGGCGCCGGGACATCGTCTGCCGGAACGTATTCAATGTAAGCCGGCACGAAGCGATTGATTGCCTTGTTCAATGGCTTGGGTGCAGCTTGAAGACCTCCAGCAAACGCAAGGTATCCCTTACGCCAAAAATCTGGATCTTGTGCTGTTGGAAATGGTGCATCTTGTGCGTCCGAGAAGACGTATTCGTTGTAGGGCGAACCGGGTTGAGAGGGCTGAAATGTGATGGGTTGTCCCATGGCTTTCTCCCATGCTCGCACGGTTCCGCTCAGTCGGACAACAAGACGGGTGGGATCGACAACGGCCCGCAATCCCAAAGCGCGGGCGGCCGCATCCACACGATCAATCTGCGCGTCACTGGCACCAAATTCCTCGGCGGCCTGCTTTACGGTGAGAAACGTCCGATAGTTGGGCGTTCCAGGAGTGCTCACCATTTGTGCAGCGTTTGCCAGTGCCGCAGAGCGATGCGGCAATTCCCCCAGGAAAGTGATTACGGCATCTTGAGGCGAATTCGCCCCAGCCGTAGCCGCGAGCGGCGAATTGAGCCCGGCCACTACCCCCATCACCAAGACTGGAGCGATAAACACGGCGATTGAGCGACTTATATGCATGAAGGAAGGGTATGACAAATGTTCAAGATTTTGGCGGTTTCAGGTAAACCTGAGCATGCTAGTCACCATTGACACTGAAATCACAATCATTCGGACCCTTAAAACATCTCTGCCCAACTTCCTTCATGAAAGCTGGGCAGAAATACAAAACAGACTTTTTGTTAGTCAGGCAACGCGTCTAGCAGTTGTCACTTCCCTGACAAAATGCGCTCACTCGACATTTAACTGCAACCGGACGTGTTGCCACACCCTTCACATACATAGCAGCTTCCTGCTGGTCGCATCTTGATACCGCAAGTCATGCACAACGGTGCATCCGATGCGGTTCCCGTGATTGATTCCATCAATTCCGCACTTGAGTGAACCTGTGAAGGAACCGTTGAACTGGGTGTAGTCGAAGCAGAAACCTGATCTTCTGGTGATTCGGCAACCGCTAGATCAGCAGCTGGTGCTGGTGCGTAATTGGTTTGTACCGCCGCTGTGCGCTCTTCTGCACTGAAAATCCCTAGGGCCTCACGCTGCTCGTAGGTCAAGTGATCAAGTGCTAGGCGACGGAAGATGTAATCCATCATTGACTGGGCGATCCTGATGTCGGGATCATCGGTCATACCTGCTGGCTCGAATCGCATGTTGACGAACTTGTTGACGAATGCATCAAGGGGTACGCCATATTGCAATGCGATGCTGATAGCAATTGAGAAGGCATCCATTACTCCAGCAAGGGTTGAGCCCTGCTTACCCAGTTTGAGGAAAACTTCACCGAGTTCGCCATCTTCGTAGCTTCCCGCTGTCATGTAGCCCTCAGCACCGGCAACCGAGAACGAAGTTGTTTGGCTTGGGCGTGACTTGGGTAGACGACGACGAACGGGGTGATCACTGCTTGTGACCGGCGTAGCCGCCGAGTCAGACGTCTTGGCCATTGCATCACTCAATGGCTGACCAACTTTGCAGTTGTCCCGGTAGATAGCGAGAGCCTTGATTCCCATCTTCCAACCCTGGAAATACACCTCTTCGACTTCTTCTACCGTTGCATCAGAGGGCATATTCACCGTCTTGCTGATCGCACCCGAGATGAATGGTTGCACTGCTGCCATCATGCGAACGTGTCCCATTGGAGTGATGGAACGCGCGCCCATGGCGGTGTCGAAGATCGCGTAATGCTCTTGCTTGAGACCTGGGGCATCAATGACGTGACCGTTTTCACCAATGAACTCAATAATCGCTTCCACTGTTTCCTCGGCGTATCCAAGTTTGCGTAGTGCACGAGGAATCGTTTGGTTCACGATCTGCATGGAACCACCACCCACGAGCTTCTTGAACTTGACCAATGAGAAGTCAGGCTCGATACCGGTGGTGTCGCAGTCCATCATGAATCCGATGGTTCCTGTTGGTGCCAGAACCGAAGACTGAGCATTGCGGTAACCATTGGCCTCACCGATCGTGAGGGCGTCTTCCCAGACTTTGACTGCGAGTGTCGTTACATCGCCATCAAGGCTGCTGGAGAATCGAATGTTGTCGTTGCTTGACGCATGCTTGCGCATTACTCGCTTGTGGGCGTATTCGTTGCGCGCATAGCCTTCATATGGACCAACAATTCCGGCGAGTTCCGCACTGCGCTTGTAAGCGGTTCCTGTCATGAGCGAAGTGATACCTGCAGCGAAAGCACGGCCGGCTTCAGAGTCATACGGCAAACTCGTTGCCATGAGAAGAGCACCGAGGTTCGCGTAACCAATACCCAACTGTCGGAATCGACGGGTGGTGTCCCCAATGGGTGCTGTCGGGAAGTCCGCGAAACAGATCGAAATATCCATTGCTGTAATAACGTACTCAACAGCCTTGGAGAACTGCTCCGCATCAAAGGTGTCGTCATCTTTGAGGAACTTGAGCAGATTCAAGCTGGCCAAGTTGCATGATGAATTATCCAGACTCATGTACTCCGAGCAAGGGTTGGATGCGTTGATCCGACCTGTCTCAGGATTGGTGTGCCAATCATTGATCGTGTCGTCGTATTGGATACCGGGATCCGCACAAGCCCAAGCTGCTTCGGTCATCTTGCGGAAAAGTTCCCGTGCGTCAACAGTTTCAACGACTCGGCCATCAGTGCGAGCGGTTAACCCGAATGGCTCGCCATTTTCTACGGCCGACATGAACAGGTCAGAAACGCGGACTGAGTTGTTCGCATTCTGGTACTGAACGCTGGCGATATCAGCGCCACCCAAATCCATGTCGTAACCCGCATCACGGAGAACACGAATCTTGTCCTCTTCGCGAACCTTGGTCTCAATGAATTCCTCGATATCGGGGTGATCCACGTCAAGTACCACCATCTTGGCTGCGCGACGTGTAGCACCACCGGATTTGATTGTTCCGGCTGATGCATCGGCACCGCGCATGAAGGAGACCGGTCCCGATGCTGTTCCACCGGATGAACGCAATAGCTCCTTGCTGGAGCGAATGCGAGAAAGGTTCAGGCCAGCGCCTGAGCCACCTTTGAAGATCATGCCCTCTTCGCGGTACCAGTTAAGGATCGAGTCCATGGTGTCATCGACACTCAGGATGAAGCAGGCACTTACCTGCTGGGGTGCTGTTGTTCCCACGTTAAACCAAACAGGTGAGTTGAAGGAAAACACCTGATGCAAAAGCATGTAGGTGAGTTCGTGTTCAAAGATTTCGGAATCCTTGTCCGTGCGGAAGTAACCATTGTCACGACCAGCTTTGGTGTAGGTAAGGACAACCCGATCAATGAGCTGCTTCAGACTCCATTCGCGGTTTTCAGCACCCAGCGCTCCGCGAAAATATTTTGTGGTGACGATTGTCGACGCATTCA
>Ga0247831_1005495_pt1 | contig 15791 bp, 15 predicted proteins | sample LaCruzMarch2015__9_FD_192406 | JGI IMG/M metagenome (GOLD analysis project Ga0247831, IMG submission 192406) | Freshwater microbial communities from meromictic Lake La Cruz, Castile-La Mancha, Spain - LaCruzMarch2015_1m | ecosystem: Environmental > Aquatic > Freshwater > Lake | place: Spain... | reverse complement strand
GCACGTGAGTTTGAGTCAGAGGATTCAAGACCTTAAAGCGGCGAGGATTCCTTGGGTGAAATTCTCAGCCATACTTTCGATGGTGTAAAACTCGGCAGCCTTTCGTCCTTCAGAAGCCATGGAGTCACGTTCACGGTCGTTTTGGAGCAGATGAACAACGGCATTGGCGTAGGCATCGCTACTCCCCCAATCATTGACTATTATTCCATTGACGCCGTCACGAAGATATTCAATTTCGGGACTGTGGTAAGGGTATGCTGTTGCGATCAAGGGGACGCCAAGAGCAAAGGAGTCCAGGACACCAAGGCCCACTAGCCCCGGCATGAGCGAAACCTTAGAGATCGCCCAGAAAGGAAGTTTTTCCATGTCATTCTTCGGCCCCAAGTAGTGAATCCAAGCGTTGTCCCGGGCGGCTTGAGCGACCAGGTCTTTCTCCGGGCCGCCGCCGATAATGATGAGGTGGAAATTCGGCAATTTCGCACGGACCTTGGAGGCTGCTTGCAAAAGAAAAGGGATGCGCTTTTCCTCGTAGAGTCCGCCCGTGTAGATGGCAACATTGGCTGAGTCGATGCCCAAGCTGGACTTGGTGCTTTCGACTACCTCCTGCGACAGCGTGTTGCGCGCCTCAATGATGCTCCTTGTATCGATCGCATTTTGGACGAGGGTGATCCGTTCCTTTGGAAATCCGAGTTGCCGGACCACGGCCGCGCTACGTTCGTTGTAAGCGAACCACCAGTCACAGTGCAAAGCGGTGAAACTTTTGATGGCTTCACTAAACGACGGGGACGACTTATTTTGGAAATTTTTACCATGGCCCCAAAAGGCAAATTTTTGTGAAGAAAACAGGCGCTTTATTTGCAGCGCGTAGTTGGCCACGAATTTTGCCTCCTGTTGGGCGATAACAAGATCACACCCTGCACTTGGCGTCAGGGTATTCTGCACAGCAAACGGTCCGAGTTTATACAAGGGAGCATCGACCGAATTTCGCGCCTCACCGGGTAGCATGTTCGTCGGTAGCGAGCGAGAGCCGACGACTTTCAACATAATACCCGCTTCGTCGGCGTGCTTGCTCAGCAACTCATAAAATCTAGTTCGATAATGTGCGACAACACCCGGAGCAATTAGAACTGTAGGCTTTTTTGCCATGAAATTTACGGGGCGTCTGCGAACTCACTCAGGGTGGGTGAAATCCACCGCCCTTTATGAAGCCATCTTTCCCACCGGCGCGAAAAGTCTTTGGGTCAGTCGAAAGCCAGCTTTAAGACCAAGCCAACGAGGTGGGCATGGCAACTGTTGCATTTCCGGGCAGTTGGCGAGATCTACGCGTTCCTGTAGGGCAGACCAATTTTTCGCTCGAAGAGCACGAAATTGCCCAGCCAGAACAAATCGCCACATGAACTTGCCAAGTAGTCGGCTCGCCTCCCCTTTGTTATCTGTTACAAAATCCGCATATTCGTCGAGCAGGGAATAAATGTGCACAATGAAAGAAGGTGTAAACATTGAGCTGGTGCCCGCCGCTTCATGGATAGTGTAGGCGGTTGTGCAGGCAGGCAGTTCGAGTAGTCCGTAGGCCTTGGTGATTTTGAGCCACAGCGCCAAGTCGGCAATGTAACCGCGGGATAAGTCGAAGAACCCCATAGCCTCATAAATTGAACGCGGAACAAACATCGACGGAAAGCGGACATATGATGACTCCGAAATCATTCTCCTGACGCCTTCTCGCGGTGAAAGCCGACGCTCCTTTAATGGTGACTCTGTCCGTGTATGCCGCCCTTCCTGTGTCACCAGCCATACACCAAACTTTACGGGAATTTCTGTGGCATTTGGCCTGTTTGCCGCGGCGAGGAAGGTCTGACCCGCACCTTCAAGGAAGTAGTCGTCATCGTGTAGGAACTGAACTAGGCGACCTTTAGCGTGTCGCAGGAGTTCGTTGAAGTTCTGCTGTTGGCCCAAATTTGGCGAGTGCAGCAGATAAGTGAATGAACCGCGCCACCGCGACGAAAAATCCGCGAGGACAGATACGTTGATTCCACCATCCACCGAGTCATCCCCTACAACGACTTCAAAGCGCTCTTGGTTTTGGGGAATCGCAATGAGAATGCTGCCCAGACACCGCTTTAATAAATCGGGCCTGCGGTATGTGGGTACCAATACTGAGACATCGGGGCATTTCATCAAAACAGGGGATATTATTGCAATAGGTGAACGCTACCGACCGAGTAATTAGAAAAGCAAGTTGTAGCGACCTGAATTGCTAAGGTCGCGGTGAAAGTGCCAACGCAAACCAATGTAGCTTTAATCATCGGCGGTGTTGCAATCGTTTAAGCAAGTGCTGATGTATGTCTCGCCGATGCGCTTAGCAATACTGTCCCAACTCAAGGCGCGTGACCTACGAAGCGCCCCCTCGGATAGCTTACTCAGAAGCTCAGGATTATCGAGAAATGAACGTATCGACTGGCAGAAACCTGCGATACTCACATCCGGACTCACGAGGGGGATTTTGATACCGCAGCCCTCTGTCACAGCGGTGCTCATTCCTCCTGCATCATGACAGACAACGGGCAACCCTAAACTCAGAGCCTCAAGGACGACATGCGGCGTTCCCTCACGGAGACCTGTATGGAGAAGAACATCGCTAGTGCTCATTACGTGCATTACCTGCTCGCGAGGTAGTTGCCCCATCCACTTAATCCGCTCCGCAGTAATGCCCAACTCCTGGGAGAGTTGCATCCAAAGACTTCTGCTAGCTCCATCACCGACAATAGTCAGATGCCATTTTTCATCTCGAAGTCTGGCGAGAGCCATCAGGAGAAGCGGGAGAGCTTTGCGAGGCGTAAACAGGCCACTCCAGACAATCTTTAAGGGATCGTTATTGCGTGCTCGAACGCGCGCCAGCGGGCTTGGTGTCGTGCCTGTCTCCAGCAGACACTCAGCCGTGACGCCCCAGCGGCTGAAAAGCGCTTTCTCCGCGGGTGACACGGCAAAGACTTTGCGGGCTGCCTTGGCAGCTGCCTTGATTCTTCCAGGGAAAACTTGCTGGATACTGTTGCCAAGATCACGCGACAGCGGTCGGAAAAATTCTAGGCCGCCGAAATGGCGGTAAAATGCGGACGGAATGTTTTCTGCACCACTCACGGGTCCCCATATGAATGGAATTCCGAGCCGCCAAAGCCAACTGGGTTCTCGATATCCAATGTAAGTTAGCTGGTGACAAACTTGAAAAGGTGAGAGTGCATGTAACTCACGAGCTTTCCTAAAAGCGCGCTTCTGCCAAATCTTGTAAGCGGTATAATAAAACATCCAGCATCCAGGCAAAACATGCAGCTTGTCAAAAAAGACTATTAAGCGCGAGGGCGCAATGTATTCAATAGTCAAGCCGGCTGGGACGCTATTTGACTCCAAGTAGCGTGCTACTTCCCTTTCACCTTGCCTGCCTCTACGGACATCACCGTGTAGCAATACGACATCAAAGTGCTCGGCTAAACGCACCGCGATATGCCATCCTACGGCTGCTTCGGATCCCCTCAATGGAGAGAAGGCAAAAGCCGACATCAGAACACGCAACCGATGCGACTGACAGTCTGCTGGCTTGACAATCTCTGCTTGCATCTTTGCAAATGCCTCACGCCTGTCCGTATTCGGCACTGAAGATCTTGGAGACTTGAACAAGCATGGCAAATTGAATGAAGAGTCGGCAATTTTTCAGAGCTTGCCTTCTAATCCCAAGCCTCAATATGCCGCCAATCAGGAAGCGACCAGTTGTCCGCCAAGTAAGGGTAGTTTGGCCAATAGCGAGCCGGGGCAACAATAGGCCGTACCATGTTGGACCCGAGTGCCGCTCCCCACCAGGAGTAAGAGCTGTTGGCGATAATACCTGCGGCACAGGATTTCATGATCATAAGATCTTCAATATCGCGATTTTTGGACTGGTAGTCGATGAATACGGCCTCTTTCAGGAAAGAAAAATTCGACCGGCACCAACTGGGGTCGTCCGAGAAGACCAGCCAGCGACGCATATTGACGCTTTCGGAGCGAAGTAGGTGGAGAGCATCCTTGTAATATCGCAGTGGAAGGGTGGCGTTTTCCCCTCCGTAGGTGATGTAGTCCCCGCGCCGCACATGGATGAAACCGGTCGGCTGGGCAGTGGTCTTGTTGATTAGCTGGAGGGCCATTTCGCACAGCGGTTGGCGTGGAACAAGGCAGGGAATCAGCAGGTTCCGAATAGTGGTGAACGGCTCCCGCACCTGCCAGTAGCCATCCGCGTAGAGCCGTGCGACAGTAGCTCGCTCGGGATTTCCTACTTTGTTGGCTCCATCCTCGCGAACCATTCTGAATTGGCCAATCTTTTCAAGAAAAGGCTGGGCAACGCCAAAACGGTCGCGGATGGCTGCGAAAAGCCCGACGAGCCAGCGCCGCGGGCCTGCGAACTCTTCCGTTAACTCAACACGGAGTTGCCGAAGGGTCAATTCTCTCCTTGCGGGATGCCACCTTGAAACCAGTGGGTACCACGATGTGTCGAAGCGTAATTCAGCGCCCTCAAGCTGCGCTAGCCACATACCGTGCGCTAGCTGAAAAAGCTGGTTACCCAGGCCTGAAGTCAGCCTCGTTATTACTCGGGCAGTCATTTTAAGGTTTGGATGTAAATAAGATCGAAGAAAGGGACTACTGCAAAGATGCTGATACCAGCACCCCGCCGAATTCGTCGTGAGGAGCAATACTCGCGGAGTTTTAATTTGTCAGGTCTCCATTAAGCCTCGGTCGCCTTCAGTCGCCAGCTTTCCCATATAAATTCGTAGCTCCATTCTAGGTCATGAGTAGAGGTCAAAAGACTGCGGCAGTTTTGTCGTGCACTGTCAGGGCACTCACCAACATAGTGGAACTGAATAAGCAGGTGCCGTATCTTGCTCAAAAAGCCGCAGTCATGCAGTGCTGGAATTAACTCGTACTCTCCGCCCTCAATATTAATAACTACCAAATCGATAGACTGAGGTAAATCGGGTAGAACAGTTTCGGCACTACAAAAGGGGACTTCAATAGCTTCCTGTGCTTGCGCGAAAGCGCCAGTTCCCGCAGCCCCAAGTGCGAAAGTTTCTTGTCTGTCAATGCCTCCAATCGCGAACGGGTGAAGCGTCACGTTCGATAAACCTTCAAATCGCTGGCGCAAGATTTCTAGAAATTGCGGGACAGGCTCAAATATATGGAGCCGTGGTTGAAACAATTTGTGGAGGCGCCAACTCAAATCACCAACGTATCCGCCAAAATCAAATACGACTGAATTACCCGTTAGCTGAAGGTTGTTTTCTAAACGGCGATGGTAGCCATCTCGCACAAACTTTTGGAACGGGCTCAACGTTGAATCGGGGCGAAGCCCAAGCAGAAATTTGTAAACCGGCAGCCCGAGTGAACGACGCAGTGTTGTTCGCAAAGATGGCCTAAAGGATTTTGGGGTGTTAGTCGTCATGGTTTTGGTGGATAGAGTTGCCCTTGATCACTGATGTGTAAATCCGTCCTAAAGCGAGCTTTTGAAGACACGTGTGTTCTGGCGCCTGAAAGTAGCTATCATTCATGGCGATAAAACCGATGTTCAGTCTACTTTCCTAAAAGTACTCTGATATAGGGCGATAGCCAGTATCGCAACCACAGTGCACCACAGTTTCGTCGGCAGTAGTATAGCCAGTCCTTGGGGGGTAAGCCCTTTGCTGAGACGAGCTTTTGGAAGCGAATTATGCGGGGAAGGGATTTGTCCCGCCATGATCCGGCTTCAGGGTTGGGTTCACACTCGCCGACGAATGATGTGCTTTCGTAGGTTGGGATTCCATGTCTTCCGGCTTCCAGTCCGTAATCCGTGTCTCCCATGGCGTGGCGATAAGCGTGATGGAACATACCAACCCTCTCGTAAACGGCACGGGAAACCAGCGTGCAATTCGCGTTCATGGTGCGGCAAGGTCTTGGATACTGGGCGCCATGGACGAATGGATAATCTGACTGATTTCCACCGTAAACCCACTGCCCGGTTTCCGGATCACGGATGGCGCCAACGGCAATGACTGGGCTCTCTGGTGTGGGACAGATGGCCAGTAGCTCAGTAACAGCTTGAGCGAAGAGGACGGTATCGTCGTTGACTAGGAGATAGTAATCCGGATCCGTTGCCGCAGCGGCTGACCAAGCCTTGCGCATGCCTCCGCACCAGAACAAATTTCCATCGCCAGCGATGATGTTGGCTCCCGGCCATATCTCGAGAGCTGCATTCACAGTGTCGTCTGTGCAACCGTCGTCGACCAAAAAGACATTCAACCGGAAGGCCGAAGTCGAGAGCCTAATCTGATCGCGTAATGACCGCAGGCACGCGGATGTCTTGTCGCGCCGATTGTGGCAAGTGACAAGAGCAGCGATGTCGTATACCATTGAACTAAGCAGTCGAATGTTGCGGCCGCGGTGCAGGCTTGGCGATATGCCATCTAAGAGAATTTTTCAGTGTAGCCTTGGCTATGTGACCCGGAATCCTTGAGCAGTGAATCATAAATACGTACAAGTGTTCCGGCTACTTGCTGCCAAGTCGGTGGCTTAGGTGGCAAGGGTAATCCGTGCGCGAGGTCAAAGAACCTCCTCAAATGGTCCGCAAAAAGCCCCCCTGAGCATAGGGGAATGTAAGTCGCTTTGCTGCTGAAGGTGGCATGTGCCCACGGAAGATCGCTGAGCAGCAGAGGCAACCCTGAGGCTGCAGCTTCCAGCGCCGCTAAACTTTGTGTCTCCATCGTGCTGGGCAAAACGAATCCGCGTGCGGCATGCAGATAGGGCACCAGCTGCTCAGGATTGTGTATCGGACCTAAGTATTCGATAATTCCTTGCGAGGATTCAACGGACTCTACGAATTTCAAGAAGTAGGGATCACCCTTGGAGTAAGGCTTTCCGACCACCTTGAGGGGTGTCTTGGCCATAGTAGCGGCTTGGGCCAGCTCAAGGACACGCTTTCGTTCTGTGATAGTTGCCACGCAGATCAAGTAGTGACCTCGGGATCCAGGCTCTCTTCGAAAAAATACATCATCAATCGCATTGGGCACCACTCGGACTCGTAGATGTGGGGCGCCAAACAATTCGCTCATGATCCACGCCTCCCAATTCGTAATGGCAATGATGGAATCCGCTGTGTGATAACTATCCCAACGGAGCGGCAGGCGGTAGTTTGCGGGAAGCAGTCTACGAAGAACCCTATTGGCGGCAGCCTGCAGCCTCAAGTGTGTGACGGAGCGGGAGCCTTGACTGGTGAGCAACTCCTGCATTACATACTTGATGCCCTTACTGTGAGCAAACTCGATATGCGAAGGATTCGCTCGTCCGAAAAAATGAATCAAATCGCCTCGCTGCGAGTCGTCCCACCACTTAAGATACGCCACCTCAACGCCAATATCTTCTAGAGCGGACTTGGTCCGCTCGATTTGGAGCTGCAAACCGCCATGCGCGAGGAGGAACGGTTCATTGTGGTCGAGGAGAATCCTCATGCAGTTGAGTTGCCTAGTCCACTAGTCAACGATGCTTTTTGCTTGTTGATAATCAGACCGTATCTGCGGGCAGACCGGGGCAGATCATGCTGAGCCGACGGCGCCAGTTGGCGCTTTTCGCCCGCAAACAAAAAAGCTGAACATCCAGTCGGGCCCGTCGTCACACGCGACAACGTCAAACCCGTGAACGTTCAAGGCCTTTTTTATCAAAGGGGGCTCAGGTTGCCATTTGTGGCCACTTCCAACTAGTGGTGACCCGGGATTCCAAATGCCGCAGTCCGGGTGTGGTAAATATAAAAACATGTGACCCCCAGGTTTGACCTTGCTAGCCCAGCGACTGAGCTCCTTCATCCACTCATCTGAGTGCTCCAAGCAATGGGAGCTAAACACATATTCTTGAGAGCCATCTGGTATGTCGTCCAAGGTTCTACCTGCACCGCTGCCTCGCCAAATGTCTATCGCGGTGGCTCCTGGAAACGGCCAGAGACCAGCGCCAATGTCCAGACCATTTCCCTTGCAGAAATCGTTGGCAGTGCGAAAGATAGCAAAAGATGCCCCTCCCACGGTGAGATAATCTGGATAAAATCGATCACGATATTCCCAACCGCCAGGCCTCCGAATCAACTGCGGATGGCTAGCAAGTCCTCTGTAGTGTTGGAATAGGTCCGGAGCGTGAGGAAGATCCTCAAGTGGCGTGTGAAAAAATTTACGTAGTCTACGAACGAGCGGGGTAAGTGTCTTTCGAAGATGGGTGTTCATACGTAATGCTATACTTCCTGTCGGAAAAATTTATTAGTCGTCAACCAAAAAGGGATTAGGCCAAAAGCAAGCTAGATTTGCTGAGAAAACACTTAAATTACTTAAATTATAACCTTGTCGATGATATTTGTGTGGTTGATTAAGAACAACTCAAGACGTTCTCGGCAGCCCCTACAATATCACTACTTTGTATTTCGGTTATGCATAGAGGCTTGGCGTAACAACAGCACCAGTTGCAAGAGAAGCACTCCATTGGCCGACAGACCCACTTGACTGGCGTGACACTCTCGCCCCAGGGTGCGAACTGTCCATAGTGACCGCCACCCAAGATGACAACGGTCGGCCTGCGCAGTGCGACACTTAGGTGAGATAGTCCCGATTCCACGGCAAGAACAAGCGCTGCTTTCGATATGCTTCGGGCTATCTCAGTCAAGCTTTTCTCGCCGCACACATTTTGAGTGGGTACAAATAGATTCAATAACGTCGAAAGCTTCTCACCTTGTGTCCTCTGTGACATGGATCCACAAACAAAGACGCAGTCGGGCTTCTGATTTAAGCCACACATAATGCTGATGGCGCCCGCCCATTTGTCCAGCGGATACTCTCGAATTGACGCGCCTGCAAAGGGGGCAATGATCCAGATCCGTTCACCGCATTGACGCTCGTTAGTCGGAATAAAGAAAGAGCGCAAATCTGGTGGGGGCAGGCAGTTATCGATCGACCAAAACTGTGAGCAGAACGAATCGACAATCTTAAGTTCGTGGCATTTTGGATCGGAAAAGATAGCAGAGGGACGCTCAGGTAAGCGCAGCAATGTGTCAAAAATCCGGCGGTCATACGTCGATCGCGCGGGATTGCTGGGCGCGAAGCCAATTTTGCAGCTAGCCTTCAACATTGCGATGGCCAGAAGCTCCCACTCCCCGCGATGCACGCGAAGATCGACGAGCAAGTCATATTCCTTGGCTTGTCTCAGTGATTTCTCCCTTAGGGACATGCAGAGAAACTCGAGGTTGCTACCGGGACGCTTGCTTAATTCGATGGTTTGCCACTCGGGAAACATCGCACGCACAAGTTCTCCTACGGGGGCGCAACAAACCATAGTTATGCGTGCTTTGTTATATCTGACGGCAAACTCTTTAAATACTTCCGACCACAGAATAAAATCTCCTATGCCGTCGGGCTTGAATAGCAAGATAGTCTCAGCGCTGTCGGTAGCGTCCGATGAAGGTGCCGCGTTGCGTCCCCGCGTAAACCTACCAAGTAGCCACTTGAACAGCCACTGATCGATAACTCTAAAGCACTTTCTCACGGGCGTAAACATAATGCCTCAAATTTTGATAGCCTCGCAATTCGCCGCTTTGAGGCTTGCAGCGCAGGGCCGTGGGCAGACTGGTAAGCATGTGGCAGCGGCTTAAATTTGGGGTATCTGACGGCCTACCAGAGCTGCCGTCTTGTTGGAATGATCAGACGTCTGCTTACATTAATGGACGATACAATCAGATCTGCCTATAGAAAAGGGCCTCGAATTGTCGCATTCTGCCAGCGGGCTCGACGAAGTGGATGTCGACGGGGCCGTAAAAGCTAAAGCCTCTCGTGGATAACCAACTTGAGATCACCTCAAATGTCGCCTCGCCCTCGTAAAGAGGGGAGCAACTTGTCTCGAAGACAATCCAATCGAAAAAGCGCAGATCATCTCCTGCTCCAATCAAAACGTTTTGCTCGTAGCCCTGCACGTCCATTTTGAGCAGAGCTGAACCGGCCACACCAACATTGCGAATTTCGTCCTTCAAAGTGCCGACTTGCACGCGCTCGATACCAACTTCAGAGACATTTGGCTCGGCCTGCTTATGTCCATCGCCCAGCGGCAGCAAGGAGCTGGAGGCCGGTTGGTTTGTCACGTGCATAAGGGCGTCGAGTTCCGGTTCCGCTCCGAGTGCCATGTTCCTTGGCTCGATGTGCGGATATTGCTTAGCTTTCGTCTCTAACAAACCGAAGACTTTATGCTGAGGCTCGTAAGATATGATACGCGCGCTTGGCCAAAGGGTCGTGGCGGCAATGGCAAACTGCCCTGCATTGGCGCCAACGTCGAAAACAAGCGAGGGATTGATGCCTTGGTTGCGAAGACGTAAGCACAGGCGGAATGTGGCCATATCGAGCGCGGGCTCTTTCAACTTCAGCCGAAATGATTCCGGATGTCTGGCGATTTCGCAAAGATTGCGGATTTTGTTAAGGAGTTTCATTGGCGGAGACGTTTAACCACAAATTATACTGATTGAACGAATAGGGAAACTGCTGGGAAGAGATTCAATCTATCCGCATGTCGCACTCTTCGGCAACTGGGCCACTGGAGCGACTTCACGGTATGCTTTAAGCGTTGATTGGGCGACGGTGACAGGACGGTAAGGGGCGATTTGATCCTCGGCGAGCAGTCGGACGTCGCGTTCCGGATCACTTTTCAGCCACTGCTTTAGGGCTGCGCGTAGATCGCCGACGTCATGCGGTCCGACAAGGATGTACTGCGGATTGCGGTGGCATATTTCGGTGAGGCCGCCCACACGACTAGCAAAGACGGTCATGGCTTGGCTGATTGCTTCGGCCACGACTAGGCCGAAGGCTTCTTCTCGTGGAAAATGAATCAGGGCGTCAGCTTGGGCCATCGTGTTCGCAAGGGCCGCCGCAGCCAAATGCTCTTTGTGCCGGGCAAAACCCAAGCGCGTGGCTTTGTCCAGTTGCGCAGCAAAGCGTTGCTCGTAACGTCCAGCCCTGCCTAGGCGGCCAATGAAGGTAACTTCGAACGTGAGCCCTTCGTCGTGCAAAGCGAAAAGGGTTTCGAGTATCTCTAGAGGACGCTTATTTTCGGTGATTGTTCCTACGACCAAGAGAGAAGGTGTTTTTCCACGTGCCGCGGCTCTACCCCTATTGTCGAGGAACTCACTGCGGAGCGCGTTGGGTATGAGCCAGGTTTTCCTCGCCTTTGGGGCTATATTCCTCCTCACGTGCTCCGATATGCAAACAACCCCGGAGTGGCGCCGGATGGCGAAATCCCCGAGCAACGCCTGCAACTTCCAATAAGATAGCGGTCTCATTGGGCTGTTTTGTAAGATAACGCGGATGTTGCCGTGGATCGTCAGGACAGAGGGAAAGCCGCTCAAGGCCCCAGCCAAACCGCACCACCACTCGATGCCTTGCGAATGAACGATATCAGGCTGAATGTTTCTCCTGAGAAAGCGCCGCACAGCGAAAGAGGGACCCAAGTGCATCGTACGTAGAAACGCCCACGAGGGAACAAAGAGGGGGTGATACCAAATATTGGGGCCAAGTTGTGAGGGCAGGGTATCAGGCTGCTTGAGGCAGCTTACGACATGCACTTCGATTACTTTGGGCCCAAGTTCGGCGAAGCCTTCGAGCAGGGCGGTTGGTGCCGCGCCGAGAGTGGGGGTGCCGACTCGCGGATCTCTGCGATCGTCGACGACAAGCATGGCGACGCGGAGAGGGTAGGAGGACATAGACGCAGGGAAATTGATGAATTCAGAGCGCAGAATGCAAAACGACAAATTATCAGTTTGTCGGTGTGGACGGTGGAAAGACGAGAAAGTGTAAAGCCGCGCTGCGGGGGGGCGCTCCGACAAAACTTCGCAGAGAAAGATCTAGTTACTGTAGTCGGGCGGCTGGAACAGGCATGGCGGGAGAGGGAACTGCTCCGGGGGTCGGGGTCAATTGTCGACGTGGCTTGGATGTTGCGCCTACGGGGTGCGGGAGAGAGCGATTAACCAAATTTAGCATTCCCACACCTAAAAAGTATTGAGCCACATGGTGGTCATACGCACCAAAGACGGCGAAAAATGCAAATGGTTCGTAGATGAGTGGAATAGCGGTGAAAAAAGCTATAGGCGCATATACTGTGCCGACGCTTGCCCTCACAATTTTTACAGCATAGATAGCAGTACCAGTCATCAAGGCGGTTAACAGAATAAGCCCGACAAATCCTCCGTAGCGGATCGAGGACAGGGGGCCGTTGTGGAGCGAGCCGCGAATAATGAACATCTCGTAGGTATTGGAGACACCAATTAGACCCTGCATGCCGGTCATTTGGTTGGCAAAAAGCATAAGTTCTTGCTGAGTAAAGCCAAAGCCGTCGCCGAAGATTTTGTCCTTGAAATAGTTGGGGTCATTCCAGGCATCGCGCCACATATCGAGGCGCCAAGTCGTCGTGTCGTCTGCGGTCTTTTTGGCCTCCGCGTCCCAGCCGAGTGGCAGAACGGTTAGGGCGCGCTGAATGGTCAGTGGCACAGGCACGCCAGATTGAACAGCCGCTGCGAGCGATATCACCCCAAGCATTGCCGCGACTGCGAGCGGGATAAAATCCCGCACGCTTGCGCGTAGCCACGTGCTGACAGCCATGTATCCAGCCATTGCCAGCAGAAATGAGCGAAAACCGGACAGGCCGACGAAGACGAAAGTGACCAGCGTCCCAAGCACGCGGAGAGGATGCAGAGGGTTGATGAAGGTAACAGGAGCATAGTAAGCGCACATGGCTAGAAAAAAGGGCAGCGCAGTTCTTTCTAAACCAAAGACGCGCTCTTCTGCACCCATTGCGCCCTGGGTGGCCAGGGCTTGGGCTGCGCTTTGCACTTGCACGCTGTAGATTCGGCTAATGTATTCCCCGAGATCTGGTGAAACTGTCGCGACAGCTTGAAGTGCATACGGGGTCGCCATACCGACGGCTAGCCAAAGCGGCAAATAGTAGGCCATCTTTGATGGAATACGGCAACGACTGAGCATAAAATAGGAAGCAAAGGCCATGCCCATGACAATATACTTGCGACCACCTACCATGTCTGATCCTAGAAAACTGAGGCCGGTGGGGTTTTTTATGAAAGTGATAACAAGCCAGGTCAAATTCAAAAAGACGAGAGTATCGGTAAGGCGCAACGGCACCTTAAGATCAATTCGACGTAGCACAATGTGGAGCGCAAAGAGGACCCCTGCGGCCATGGTGCAGATCTCGGCAAGACTAAGCGGCAGGGGAATGAAGCCCACCCTTCCATCTGCTGTACTGGTGAGAACAATAAGGAGCCAAAAGGTTGTGCCAAATTTTAGCCCAAGCGGCACTCCGAGAAGCAAAAAAACGGCGATTACGATATAGACGTAGCGCCCGGTGGCCACACTGTCGCCAACAACTACGGCTAAAATAAGCCCAAGTAGTAATACTACCACCAACACGATGGTGTTCGCATTGAAGTTTGTAGACTTCAACATGGACTGAGTGAGCTAGGAGGTAAGATGTTGCGAGTAAACTGCATTATTTACGAAAAGGGCTAAGGCAGTCCTGAAAAATGATGCGGATTCGATCGTGCAAGGCATAGCGTAAAATGGTGGGAAGACCTATGCTACACATTAAAATGGAAGCTGCAATTGTGACAATGAACGTAGCTGCAATAAGGCGAGCTACGAGTGAGGGAATGGACTCTAACATCAGCGGGGTGAAAAGCGCAACTAGGCCCATAGTCAGAGCTGGCAGTACGAGAAACGCGACCCATTGAAAAGCCACCGATAACCTGGATGTCGTGAAATAAGACGCAGTGCGACTCACGGCATACGCCGAGCGGAACAGCAGCGCGCAAATGATGGCAGCAACCAAAATGCCAATGAAACCAAAGCGGGGAGCAGCCCACAGGGCTGCAGCGACGAAGGCCAGGCTCTCGAAGAAAAAGAGGAAGCGCAGGAGTCCAACTTTTTTCGTATGCATGGCGAAGTCGGTATGGCAGCGAAGCAGAAGATTGAGGATGAGGAGCGCGGCAATTAGCCAGTTGTTGACCGAGGGCCAGAGAACGTCGCTTCCCGCCCACACGCCGACAAAGTAGGGATTCACCGCCACGGCCCAAAGCATGCCGCAAACGGCCAGACTGCCAGTGAACTGATACATTTTGCGGAAGCTGGCTTGGAGCTTCTCGTGCTCGCCGCGTACCATCATTTCGGAAAAAAAGACGATGGAAGTGTTCTCAACTTTGGCGGTTAGCTGGTAGATCAAAGTGAAAAGCTTGGTCGACACGCTCCATGTGGCCGCAGCGGTCAGGCCCATAGTGCGCGAGACAATCATGAGCTGGGAGGCTTCCAAGAGTTGGGTGCCGACGTTGATGAGGAAGAAGTCTGCTCCGAGTTTGAAAAGCTCTCGAATGCGAGCCCAGCTAATGTCGGAAAGTCCAATTTTGGGAGGGAGCAGGCCAAGCCGCCGGCAAGCGAGCCACGAAATCGCGCTGAGAAGAATAACCGGCGGTAAGAAGCTCCATGGAAGCGCCTTCAATCCATATCCTGCAGCTAATAACGGCCAAATAATGGCGAGGCCCAGCAAGGGGCCGGTCGCTTGGAAAAGCACAATCAGATCGATACGCTGATTGGCATAAAGTATAGCGGAAAAAATCTTGAAGCACGTCGCTAGCCCAAGCGAGAAACCAAGAAAGCCAAAGAGATAGACAGCCAACTCCCGTAGGTGTGAGGGGATATTAAAGGCGTGGACGACCAAGGGTGCGAGTAGCCAGCACACCACAATTATTAGGACTCCTTGAGCAACCAATATGGCTGAAGCGCTGGCCACCGCTCCAGAGTAGGAGGCGCTGTCCTTTCTGTCTTTGTAGTCGATGAAAATGCGAGCAGCCGATCCGAACACGCCTAATTCAATGAAGGTCAAATAAGCTGAAACTTGCGTAAGCAGCATCCACAACCCGAATTGATCTGGCCCTAAGTAGTGTAGGCCGATCGGAACAATCGCCAACGAGTAGACGATGTTGGCTACCACTCCGATATACGAAGCACTAAGTCCTGAGACGAAGCGCGAAGAGCGGCTCATAAATCCAAATTGTTCCGAAAAAGCTGCTTCAGGTTAAGGCTCAGGGTGGCGCAGGACGTATCCAAGTCGTAATGCCCGGCGGCGCATGGGGCGAGTCCGCAGCGATGGCTGTCTGAGAAAAGATAACATTATCCTCAGCCGAGGATTTTGCGGGTGAGGGGAAGGAAGGTGCGGGCTTTGTCGTGCCATTGGACGACGCGTTCTAAACGCCAGGCGGCTTCTTGGCCTTGGTCCTGTGGCATTTGCTCAAGCAGGGCTTCGAGGTCCATGAGGCGCTAACTCGCAGAGGCGGGAATTAGATGTGAGAATATATACGTGGTACTAAAAGCGAGTGGTGAATTCGCCTAAAGAAGTGAATGATACAACATCTGTATTCCCGAAACGCTACATACTGTTGAAAGAATTTTGGTAATGCTTTGTACGCGAATTAACTTAAGCTTGTTGCAATCTTAGGGGATCCCCAAAACACACACGTGTCAAAACGCCGAAGAGCTGTGTATCCTTGCGTTTTCAGCACTCTGTCGGCTTCGCTCTCTTCTTTGCTCATCGCAGAAGCCTCGCACGAAATAATATCCGGCATCACGACTGTCCGGTGCAATGAGGTATCATATCGTTTGAAGCTCTGAAAATGAGGAATTTGCAAAGCAAATTGGGCGTGAGGGATTTGAAGGCTGCGGGGTCGAACT
>Ga0247831_1005494_pt1 | contig 15792 bp, 10 predicted proteins | sample LaCruzMarch2015__9_FD_192406 | JGI IMG/M metagenome (GOLD analysis project Ga0247831, IMG submission 192406) | Freshwater microbial communities from meromictic Lake La Cruz, Castile-La Mancha, Spain - LaCruzMarch2015_1m | ecosystem: Environmental > Aquatic > Freshwater > Lake | place: Spain... | reverse complement strand
ACTTCTACCCCTGAAAAGCTAGTACGTCGAGATCGAAGCCTATTCGTTTCTCAGGCGAAGACTTGGTCAGACCATCGCGCTTGGATTAGTAGCTTAATGCTTCATACGTCGCTCCTGGTCGTCTTGGGACTACTTTGGACGCCGCAAACGCGTGGCACGCTTGGCGAAAAGGACCGACCGGCAGGAATTGCTCTCGTTCACGAGACAACCAACGGTAACGAATACTTTCTTTCGGACGCCTCAGGTGCGCCAACAACAACCAATACGCAAAGCGCTGCAGCTAGCTCATCCCAGTCGGAACCGAATGAATCGGAGGGGCCTCCTATTTCTTTGGAAGAGCTGCTTCAAGACATGCAAGGAAGTTCGGACGTAAGTGCGACCAATGCAGCCGTGAATAGCACTGGCGGTGAAGGACTGTCTGGGGAAGGGGGCACTACAGGGACTGGCCAAGGCGTACGCGGCGGCGCGAACAAGGCTAAGACCGCTTTTTTTGGCGTCGAGGGAACCGGAGCATCATTCGTTTACGTGGTCGACCGTTCCGATTCCATGAATGTTTACGAATCGGGGCCGCTTCGCGCTGCGAAACGCGAACTTCTGAAAAGCCTAGAATCGCTGAACGATTATCATCAATTTCAAATCGTTTTCTACAATGAATCCATTTACCCCCTTTCTTCCAGTAAAGGTGCTGGCCAAATGGTCTTCGCCAACGATACCGACAAACAACGGGCCGGTAGCTTCGTACGCGCAATCCCCGGTTCTGGCGGCACCGAACATTTGCCCGCTCTCAAGCTGGGATTATCTTTCGCGCCCGACGTTCTGTTCTTCTTAACGGATGCCGAAGATCCCTCGCTTGCTCCTAACCAGTTGGCCGAATTGCAACAGCGCGCTGAACGCTCCCTGACGACAATTCATGCAATCCAATTCAATGTTGGGCCGGCTGCCGGCGATGGTGGATGGATCCGAGAACTCGCGGAAATGAACCGCGGCGTTTACAAATATGTCGATGTCACTGAATTGCAGAATTGACCGTGCAACACTCCTTGGCTGTTTGCAAGATCAGCCTGTTGGACTGATCATTTGCGAACGATAACGCGATGAAAATGGAGCTGCACTTCGCGGGCGCAAACGCGTCTCACTCCTTCTACCAAGCAAGCCGGCTCGTTTTGACTTTGGCCAACTGCAATCACTTCTTCTAGCTTCGTGCCTGGTGGTACAGAAAAGGTTGTTTGATTGATCGTTTGATTGCCTGCATCCAATTCAGGTACGATAAAATGGCATGTTGCGCCGAACGTGAGCATCCGAGCCGCAAACGCGTCATGGTAGGGGCGAAGGCCTCGAAAGCTGGGAAGCAATCCATGGTGCAAGTTGATGATACGCCCGCCCGCAAACTTCCAGCAAGTGTCGGGGGGCAGGACGCGCATGTATCTCGCTAGCACTACATAATCGGCATGGTACTGATCAATCGCTTTGACCATCGCTTGGTCATCTCCCGAACCATCTTCTAGCCCGATGTATTCAAAGGGAACTTGGAATTCTTTGGCTAACGGTTCGCACTTGCGACGATTCCCGATTAGCACAACCGGGTTGGCCAGGATCAATCCATCGCGAATTGCCTCTAGCACCGCACGAGGCGTGTGCTCTAAAAACGTAGTGCAGATTGCAATGTTTGGTTTAGCCGCGCGTTCGTCGGGGCTCCACACACGAATCTCCAACTTCTTCGATTCGGCAATCTGCTTCATCCGAGCACGCAACGGCTCGAATTGATGGGGTTCCACCTGAATACGGCACAACATGGCGAACAAAGCGGCTTCGTCATGGTCGTACATCTGAATTTCGGCAATGTTTGCCCCACGCGACGTAACGTCGTGAATGATGGGGTCTGCAAGTCCAACATTATCGGGACCAACCGCCGTGATAACGACTTCCATTATATACCTCCGTTGTTCCAATGGCTCTGTTTTGAAATCACCGACGCAATTCGGATTGTTTCGGCATGAATATCGACGATATCGTTGATGTCTTGAGCGTATCCACCGGCCATCGCAACGGCTGTCGGAATCGAACTCTTTCGCAACGACTGCAAGACATAGGCATCGCGTTGTGACAAACCAGACTTTGTTAGCTTCAACCGCCCCAGACGGTCCCCTTCGAATGGGTCTGCACCTGCCAAATAAATCGCCAAGTCAAACTGGTTATCGGACAATATCTGGGTCAAAGATGCGTCAAGAATTTGAAGATACGACTGATCGTCCGTACCGTCTGGAAGGTCGATATCTAACGTACTAGGGAACTTGCGAAGCGGAAAATTCTTTTCGCCATGCATGGAAAAGGTAAACACACTGGGATGATTGTTCAAAATCTGAGCGGTACCGTTTCCCTGATGAACATCACAATCGACGACTAGTGCACTTTCTATTGCTTCTTCCTGTAACAACGTCAGGATTGCAACGGCAGCGTCGTTGAAAACACAGAAGCCTTCGCCAGCATCGCGCATCGCATGATGTGTCCCGCCTGCCATATTGACCGCGATCCCTTCCGAAAGAGCCGTGCGCGAAGCCGCGAGCGTCGCCCCGCTGCTCCTGCGAGAACGCTCGACCATTTCTTCAGACCATGGGAAACCAATTCGCTTCATCTCTCCTTCCGACAGCAACCCTAAAAGAACGCGATGCACATAAGCCGGATCGTGGGCTAGGCATAGCTGTTCTGTGGTTGCTGCATTCGGAACGAGCAAAACATCGTCTTGATGATTAGGATTCATGACCGTTCGATCGCGCAGCAAACGGTACTTGCCCATCGGGAAGCGATGGCCATCTGGAAGAGGCAAGACAAAATGATCGGTATAGTAAAGCTTCACGTGAATGACCGACCAATACTACTCAGGTCTAAGAATCGACTTGACCACCTCGCCACGATGCATCTTTTCAAACGCCTCATGCCATTGAGCAATAGGCCAGACACCTCCGATGATCGGCTCGACATTCAGCTGACCGCTTGAAAGCAACGCAATGACTCGCTCCCAAATCGGCCAATTGTGACTAAAGCTACCCTGAAGAGTTACGTTCTTTTGAACCAATGGGTCGATGTTGAATCCTAGCGGTTGTGGCCCCCAGCCAACCTTGCTTATCCAACCCGCAGGTCGCACTAGGTCCAATGCAATCTTCAGCGTGATGCTGGCACCTGCTGCATCAATGACGCCATCGCAGCCAAGCCCATCGCGCTCCATGGCCCAAGGTTTTGCGTCCCCAATAATGGCCGAACAGCCGTATTGCTTGGCAATTTCAAATCGATGCTTATCCGACTCCAGCCCAATCACAGCGACCTCTGCACCACAAAGTCGAGCCATAGCGGCACACAAAATTCCGATCGTTCCGGGCCCCAGAATGGCAATACGATCTCCCGGCTCAATTCTCGCGTTCTTCACCACCGCGTTGTAGGCGACACAGCATGGTTCTGTTAGACACGCATGTTCAAAAGGCAACGAATCGGGAATGGCATGCAAGATTCGCGATGGCACTCGCACATATTTGGTCATCGCGCCATTGACGCCGTAACCAAAACCTTTGCGAGTTGAATCCAGATTGTAAAGACCGCGTCGCGACATGGGATTGCGAGGGTCAATGATTGCAGCTGTTTCGCTGACCACTCGGTCCCCTTCTTGCCATCCATCAACGGCCGCTCCAATCTCAATAATTGTCCCGCCAAACTCATGCCCAAGCACTACTGGGTAATTGACCGGCCATGAATGATCAGCCGTCCATTGATGCAAATCGCTGCCGCAAACACCAACATTTGCAACTTCCAAAAGCACGTCTTCCGGTCCTATGGAAGGTCGTTCGATCTCTCGAATCTCAACAGAACCTTTTTCAGGAGCAAAGTTGACAACCGCTGCGGACTTCATACAAGAAACTTTCCAAGGAAACAAAAGACGAAATGAACTGAAACTGCGAACTGAAACTGAGAATTGACGCTGATAATGATACTGAGAATTGACACTAAGCCTCGCGTCCAACGATAACAAGACACATGTCGTCCTCTTGATCGCACCCTACGATATGCTTCGTAACTTTTTCGACAATGTCTTGACCAGCTTTTTGAATGTCGCCGGCGCTCGCTGCAACTAGCTGACGCACACGTTCAATCGAAAACTGGACACCCTCTGCGTTGGGGGCTTCGAAGATTCCGTCGGTATACATTGTCATGGATTCACCGGGCTTCATCTCAAGCTCGAACATGTCGAATGGAATATCCGTCATAATCCCAAGGGGTGGGCCGCCGACATCCGCACCGGGTTCCGTGATTTCTTTGGACGCGGTCAACATGATTGGGGGCATGTGCCCCGCGATGACGATCGTAGCTTTATGAGCAACATAATCCAAAATGATGACGGACATCGTGATGAACTTCTCTACCCCTAGGGCAGTGATGCGATCGTTTAACGTGGCGAGGGCTATTTTGGGATCGTCGATGGATGCGAATGCAAAACGAGCCTCAGCGGACAGTTTGGCCATGAACATTGCTGCTGCTACACCATGCCCGACCACGTCCGCGATCACGATCGCGAGCCGATGGTTCCCCAGTTCAAGGTAGTCGAAATAATCCCCACCAATTTGTTGGGCCGGATTGTAGTATTGAAAGAAGCAATAACCTGGAATCTTCGGAGCAGCCTTCGGCAAAAATGCCAATTGCACTTGGCTAGCAAGTTCCAGATCTTGCTTGACGAGCCGTTGCTCAATCATCTGCTCGTGAAGCTGAGCGTTCTCGATGGCGATACCCGCTTGGTTCGCAACGCCCACCAAGATCTCCAAGTCTTTGTTTTCGAAGCCACCCTTCTGCTGGATGGTATCGATTTGGATCGCACCGATCGGTTCACCTTCGCTATTCAAAAGCGGGGCCACAATCATCGATCGAATGCGGAAATCCGCTACGCTCTGACTCAGTTCAAATCGCGAATCGCTACCAGCATCTAAGGAGATAATGGCCTCCCTGGTTTGCATCACCTCACGAAGAACCGTCCGAGAAACTCGGACCATTTCTTCTTGATCTGGGCGCCGCGTCTTGACCCACTTTGGCTTCAGTTGCCCTTGAGCATCGTTGAGAACAATAAAACCGCGATCTGCTTGAATGAAGATCGTGAAGAGCGTGTCCAGAACCTTAGGCAAAACTTCGTCCAGAGCAACGGCCTTGCCAAGGCTCTTCATGATCTCAAGGATGGCGGAAAGCTTCGCTTCCGGCGAGGCACTTAACTGGGCTCCATATTGGCTGCTGCGAACGTCTAACTTGGCTGTCACCGAACGCGATCCACCTCCGTCGTCATCGTCCTCGACGATCATAATGCCGAGCCCCGAACCTTCAGACAAATTGCTAGCGGAAAGTCCGGACAACTGCCCATCTTCATGAAAATTCAATTCAATATCGCAAATGCGAATAGTATCCCCTTCCACCAATTTAGTCGGTTCATTGATGAGCCGCCCATTCACAAAGCTACCGTTTCGGCTTTTCATGTCCTCCAGAAGAAAACTGTCACCGCTTTTCGATATGCGAGCGTGCTGACGAGATACCGATCCACTTTCCAAGACAATGTCGCAATCGGGGTGCCTCCCCATCACGTATTGGCTGTTTTCCAAAGGGTAACGTCGGCCCATGGCCGGGCCAGTGACTGCATCCAGATAAGGCATAATAGCGATTGGGAGCAAACGAAAAACAACGGAAAAACCCCATGATAACCGTTCTTGCCCCTTTCCGGTAATTGTCGTTTGAATTTCTTCTCGGCCATTGGGCCGCTGCATAATTGCTACAGGTCGAATTCAAGGATTTTCAAGACCAACTCGCACAACGCGCGTAACGCTCTTTCGTGAGGATGTCGTAGAGTGCCTCGACCGGCCCATTCGATACTGAAGAAGAATCTGCAAAAATCGACATCTTTGGTGCCACCTGCACCAAAAACGGGTTAGATTGAACGTGGATCGCGTGCCAAAAATTTACGAGTAGGATTGAGTGCTGTATGAAAATCGTTCGCAAAAAATTGGAAGTGGCCAGCCTTATTTTCGTCACCGGACTTCTAGGGCAATCCGCATTCGGACAAACCTTCGGACAGGTCCAACCACAACAGCCAGGTGGGTTGGGGTCTGGTAATCCATCATCATTGGGTCTTGGCGATATCACGTTCGCAAACAACGACGGAACATTTCAAAACGGTACCCCTGGATCCTTTGGTGGGCCAGGCATCTCCGGGGCCCCGCTCATCGAATTTGCAACCAAAAATGCAACTCAGGGATTCTCCCCCAATGGCACCCCCACCGGAAGCTCAGGTGCCGGTGGCCGTACGGGGGGAGTGAACCAAAGTCCATTCGGGGCCAATGCATTTGGTTCGAGTACCGCTGCAAATCGGAATAGCGGCGGAGCAGGCGGCAATAATGCAGCAGGCGGTCCCGGCGGCTTAGGTGGACTGGGAGGCCTTGGCGGACTGGGTGGGTTTGGCCGTGGATTCGGCAACAACAACGCCGCTTCCAATCAAAGAAAAAACAAAATCCGCCCAACCGTTAAACCTGACATCGAGTACCAAGCGCGAACTTCTGAGAGTGTCGCTACCGGGCTCAAGACTCGATTCACCAAAATCCCACTTCCTGCCCGCGTTCGAGGAGCCACCGCTTCTCTCGAAGGCAATAAAGTGGTTCTAACCGGCGAAGTTTCTAGCGAATCGGATAAGAGGTTGGTTGAGAGGCTTGTAAAGCTGGAGCCTGGGGTGAACCTGGTCCAAAATGATTTGACGATCCGCCCAAGTTCGAAGCTGGAATCTGTCCAGCCTGCCCCGATCCGCTAGCCTGAAGCGATCCGGATCCAACCGGTTGGAACGGCAGCGTACTTAAATGCTGCGCCATGGCTTGATTGGATCGGTCAAACGGGGTCATGACGTTCGTTGCCCCCATCGGGCCGGACATCCGCTGATTTGGCGTCGACGATGCGGCAACGGCTGGCTCCACTTGGCCAAAACTTGCTACCGATGCTTGCGAGTTCATTACTGGGGATGCCACAGGAAAAGCTTGCCCTTGCATCGAACCGGTCTGCCGAGCCAAAGCGTCCGCAATCTCAGGCGAAATCGGATGGGAATTGATCGACTTGCGAAGCGAATTGGAAGGCATCTGGATCGTCGTGGTCCGCATCCCATTCATCACTTGCGATGTGCCCGCCAATCTTGGATCCTGCAACTGACTGTTCACGGCACTGGGTATCGCACCGGGAATCAACGCCGACGCTTGTTGGGCTATTCCAGAACTTGGATCTTCGGTCACTTTGCCTGGCAAGTTTAAATTGGAGGCCGGGCCGCGAATCAACCGTCCATCTTTGGTCATGAACGTTGGGATCAACATAATCTTCTTTTGATCCCCATACGCTTCATCCCATGGGATCCAAACACTGTAGGATGCCCCCAACTCGCTCTCGGAAAAGTGAGTCGTGAACTGCTCGGACGTAAACCGGAACCGCTTTTCAGCCTGCCCCAAGTCCTCTCCATTGTGCTTTCGAAAGGTATCATCGAAACCATACACAATCAGATCACCATCGACTGGAATCGCTTGCGTCTTCTCATTGTAAAAGAAGAAGCGTCCCCCGAATCCGCGTGTCGGTGGCTTGCCCGCCAAGGTCAGGATGTCGTTGGACCAAGTGACTGTCATGGATTGTGGAACTTGGTATTCCTTCTTTTTAAAAGAAAACCACGATCCGGAATCTTTTTTCTTCTTCTTGCTTGCAGAACTACCTGTCGTAAAGGATTCGCATCCCAAGGCACAGCACGCGGTCGTTGCAACCAAAACCAATAGTATTCGCTTCTGAAACGTCATCTTAGAACCATCCCTGTTGTAAGCTGTTAAATCTAGCGACCGTTTGCAACACGTGCGTTGGGAGTAGCAATCGGTTGATAGGACGCGGGTGCGACACTACTGTTGTTCATCAAATTGGGCTGTTGGTATGACGAGTTCTGGATGGGCGAGGCTGTATTGACCGTTGGCTGCGACACGCCGGAACCCGTCGTGTTCAACAGGGTTCGATTCCCATTGGGCGCCGATTGAACGGGTGCATTCATCGGGTAGCCCTCGGGCATCTCCGCCCCCTGAGCTCCGTTCATGTATTCTGGCTCACCCATTATCATGCCCTCGGGCTCAGCTCGTTGTTCATACTCGACCGTGGGCTGCAAGTCAGGGTAAATCACCGGCGACGTTGCTGGTCCCCACAAGCCATTCCCTGCAGATAATCCAACGTCCCCATGGATGTTGAGCACGTCCGCCAAGCACCAGCTCATTCGAGACGATTCCACTTGCTTGATCATGTCCAACTTTTCCGAATCGTTAAAGTTCACAACACGAGGCGTCATGACCACGAGCAACTCGGTTCGTTTTTCGTTTTCTGTATCGAATCGGAACAAGGCACCGGCCAAAGGAATATCAGCTAACCAAGGAATCCGTCGCGATCGTGTCGCTCGCTCTTTGGTGATCAAGCCGCCCAGCACAACGGTTTGTCCGTCGTACGCCGTAACACGCGTTTGAGCGACTGTCTTTTCGATGACGGGGGATCTTACGACTTCGCCGTTTGCACCAAAGCCCACGACCACACCGGTTGCTTCCGGACCGAGTCTCGATCGAGTCACAGCGACAATCATGTTGATCAAACCATCTTGGTTGGTTCTGGGTTGAATCTGCATGATCAATCCTACAGGAACATCGATGAACGTGTTTTGCAAACCACCAAACTGGTTCTGAGTCGAACCGGTGATTCGCGGAACGTCCTGACCAACTTGAACGTACGAGATATTGTTATCAATCGTCATCAACTGTGGGCGCGACAGGATTTGAATTCGGTTCGCATCTTGCAGTGCTCGGAACAGCATGCTTACCGATTCACTACCGGCGGCAAGAACCAAACCACCATAACCGAGGCCTGTGTTGGTTCTTCCGAGCCCAAAGCCCGAAGAACCCTGACCAGCCACGTTCTGAGGCCGACGCTGCGGAGAGCCGGTGGTAAACGGAGTGCCTAGGTTGAAGCCAGGACTGGTCAGCGTTCCCCCACTGGCACTGTTGCGATCAAACAACAAGGAATCTTGAAGCCCAAATTCGGTTCCGAAATCAAGCGTGTCTTCTAACGTTACTTCAGCAATAAGAATCTCCACCGCGATCATGGGCTGCTGACGATCCAGCTTCTCGATCACTTGTCGTGCCTGCTGCATATACCTGGGAGTGGCACTAATCACAAGACTGTTGGTTGCAGGCTCTGCAAACACAAACACTTCTCGATCAATTCGCTCGAATACACTGATCTGAGTTCCGTTGGCACCCTGCTGCTGAGCGAGCGTGTTGGTAATATTGGTCCGCTGTGCATTGAACAAATTCGTCAATGCATTGGCAACGTCTACCGAGGAACTGTTGCGAAGCCATACGACTTCGGTTGAACGCAGCTTTGCACTTTCTTCGTCTAGACGAAGCAGAAGCACTTCGATCACTTCCAGGTCGGATTGTGATCCGGATACAATGACTGAATTCGTGCGAGTGTCGGTGGTGATCCGAAGCGGGACAAGTGAACTATCCCCCCCACCCGATAACGAAGCCAAGTTTTGTAAACCGAATAACCCACCTAATCCATTTCCACCCTGAGCGTTGTTGTTCGCTGCCTGTATACCAAAGGCCTGTTGCAACGTCGTCGCCAAGGCGGTTGCGTCTCCGTTCTTGACTTCAAAGACCTTGATGCGGGCTTCGACGCTCGGCATTTGATCGAGCTGTTCAATCAACGCACCGATCAACGCCATACTGGAAGATGGTGCTGTCACCACCAACGTGTTGGTGCTGGGGTTGCTGTTCACACTGACGCCTGCCAGAGCACCCGCCCCCACCGACTCGCCCTTACGAGGAATAATCGATATTCGACTGCTTGGCCCCGAGGCCGAGCGAGAATCGGAACCACCTGTATTCGAGCGTTGCTGATTGTTGTTGTTTCCGGTGCTGGTGCTGGACGACTCGCCATTGATCGCGGATTGCAAAATGGTTTGCAATTCCGAAGCAACTGCGTACTTGACAGGAAATACGCGAATTTCGCTTTCGGCAGAGGAAGATTCGACGTCGATCTCTTTCACCAGCTTCGCAACTTCTGCCTGATCCCGAGGCGAGGCCTGCACGATCAAAGAGTTTGTTCGATAATCTGCAACCGCCTTGATCCGTGGTGTCAGCCCGGACGTGTTTTGTGCAGCATTGGTTGTTGCGGCTGGCGGTTCACCAAAGAAGTTCCGCACCAAGGTCTCAGCGTCTACCGCCGAGGAGTGTACGAAGCGAAAAACTCGCAATTGGCTATTTGGGTCCAACGGTTGATCAAGCTTGTCAATCAGCTCCTTGATGCTGGTCAACGCTTCAGGCCTACCGATCAACAAGAGAGCATTGGGCTGCCCAAGAGCCGTGATGCTGATCTGACCCTGACGCAGCGCGAATACATTGTCATTCAAGTCCTTGATAATGGTCCCCAAGGCTTGGCTATTCACATGCTTGAGCATCAACAGCTGAATATCAGGCTGAGTCTCGATGCTTTGCTTTTTGATTTGATCGATGACTTCCAAAACACGCTGAACGTCTTTCTTGCTTCCTTTTACGATGACCAGTCCCATTTCTGGGACGAACGAGATATCAACGTCACCGATCAGTCCGCTTCCGGCAGCCAGCGCATCGGGCGAACCGATTGCAGCGGCTTTGTCATTGTCTCCGCCCGCAACAGGAATCCTCGCCGCACCCGTGGCCTCATCCCCTTCGGCCGGCTTTTGGTACGTTGCCATTTTTACTAGCTTTAACGCTCGCTCGATTCGTTCCGGGCTAGCTGGGGTGATTGGAACAATCTGAGTCGGTCGATTGGTGTCCGCTTGGCCCACGTCGATGGCAGTGACCACTTGAGTCCAAGCCATGACATTGGTGGGAGTGCCTTGCAGACGCACCTCGTCATTGCGACGATCCACAAGCATCACTTCTTGTACCGTGTCTTTGCCCACGAGCTTCAACTGAGCTAGCTCGCCATTATTGAGTGTTGTGATGGTCAATCGTGGGCCTGCTAATCGCCCGACTGCGTCTTCCAATTCGCGCCACGTTGCCCGCTGCAATTTGTACTGATTCTGCATGATTCTGGAGGGAACCACATTTCCTTGCTGATCCATTGCAAGGCTACCAAACTGTTTCCGAACCTCTTCCACGGCTAGAGCAATCTGTCGCTGAGTTGGCTCGGGGGCCAAGACCATCAACCGACCGGAGTTGGGTTCGTTGGTGATGCGAACCCGCTTGTCGGCTCCGAATAGCACCTGGAGCCGTGCACCCACTTCACCGACGCGTTCGAGCGGAACGTCGTAAACTTGCAAGCGCGCTTCCACGTTCCCATTCGTGGCCGGTAGGGTTTGGCCTGACTGATTCACGGCTCCGCTGGCTGCTGGCAACTGAAAGGTCTGATTGGTGTTCGGGGCGGATGCCTGCCCAAGCACATGGCTAGAGAACCATGTCGTAGTCGTCACGCCGCAGGCGATAGCTAGCAAGAGACGTTTTTGGCTTTTTGTTCGTCGTAGTTTCACAGTCCGATTCCCTTTGGCAGAATTCAGGCTTGATGGAATTGATAGCCCGCAGTTTTGGAGTAATCGGATTAATCATCAGACACTCTTCAGTCAAAAGAACCCTCGCGACCGTTAAACTTTAACATTTCGAAAATCCTTCCAAGCATTCGAAAAAACCGAAAGATCACTATCAAGCGCACTCGGTGAAGCCTTCAAAACGACGTTAAGTCATTTCATTTCCATGGAAAAACCGACATTTGGGGCGACCTTGAGAAGGAGAGATGGCAAAAGCAGGCTTGATAAACCGGGGTTGTCTGGTGTAGATTACGTGCTCTGGAGGATAGCCGAATGGTTAGGAACCTGATTCGAAATCAGGCGCCGGGAAACCGGTTGAGGGTTCGAATCCCTTGTCCTCCGCTCAAATAGCCAGCTGTTTTGCTGGCTATTTTCGTTTCGTCATGTGGTTTCACTCCTACGAGGTTTGGCATTCGCCCGGAAGTCAGATCGCGGCTCGACCCAGGGATCCATCGGAATCATTTGGGCCCAAGCACTTAACGTCCTCGAGGTATATGTGGCACCACGCAAAGCTATTTTTAACGGGGTCGAATTCATCGACTGCAAAGTACTCCCCACCGAACAGGACCTCGACCATTGGATAGTGCAGGGCCGGCTGACACTTCCGGAAGATTACCGAAGATTCTTGCTTCGCGTGAATGGCGGACGAACTCGACCAAGCTCCTACCGCTACCCAAGATGGACCAATGATTCCACTTGGGGAGAACCAGAGCCTGTTGAAACGGAGTGGATGTTCCCCAAACCAAGCAAAGACCAACTGCAGCTTCTGAATGCACTCGCGGAACTCAAAGCCTTCACGAAAAGTCCTCCCAAAGTGAGAGCGTTTTGTTATCTCTCGCGTGGCGATTACTCTTTGGCGGCGTTGCTGGCAGAACGCAAGATAACCCGTTTACCTGACAGCTCGTCGCTCATGCCGATTGCGTTCAATCAGGCGAACCAGCCGATCTGGTTGTCTCTTTCCGAAACGCATTTCGGTTCGGTCTTTCAATCCGACAACGCCCTAGACCCCGCAAAAAACACGCAGGATCTTGCCCATCTGGACGAATCGGTCGATCTCAAAATCGCGGATTCGTTTAGCGAATTCGTCCGCGGCTTTTTCAAGGGAGAAGCCATTATGAAACCTGGCTTCACCCTAGGCCCTCATCACCGCCGAGTCATGAGCAACCGCTGATCGCTCGCTTGTCGTAGGCCCTAACAAGCAATAACGCAATTACGGCCCCCCCAACAAATCGCATTACCCCAACTAGCTAGCCAGCATGCCTAGCATGGAAAGCCGTATACGCGTCCAAAGCGACTTGTTAAGGCCTACGGCACCCGAGCAGTGTCATGCCATTCGTGGTTGGCACCGATTGAGCGGCTATTGCCTTATTTTGTCGGAGGAGGGATGGCAGGCGGGCTCCGGATTGGGTGAATATCGATTATCATAGATTTGTGCAAACGGTAACACTTGATGGTTGCTGATAAGAATTTGGATGCAGCGACTGCGCGTTCCTCTCACTCGTTTTACTACGCTCCTTTTGTTTCACCTTCCGACAGGATTTAAACCATGTCTGTATCTCGTCAACCGTCGCGTCGCGTATTTCTTCAAGGGGCCGCAGCCGCTGGCACGGCAGTGACCTTGGGCTCATCCTTGAATCCTGCCTTCGGCTATCGATCCCCCAACGACCGCCCCGTCTTTGCAACGATTGGACTGCGAAATCAAGGTTGGACGATTACCGAAAAGTCTTTCAAGTTCGCAGATTTCGCAGCATTGGCCGATGTCGACTCCAATGTTCTTGGCTCCAACGTTGAAAAGACAGAGCGGGCTCAAAAGAAGAAGCCAGATGCCTACAAGGATTATCGAAAGATCTTGGATCGCAAAGATATCGACGCGGTAATGATCGCTACACCAGACCACTGGCACACCAAGATCTCCGTCGAAGCGATGTACGCAGGGAAAGATGTCTACTGCGAAAAGCCACTCACGTTGACCATTGCGGAAGGCAAATTGATCGAAAAAGTCGTTAAGGAAACAGGCCGTGTCTTTCAAGTGGGTACGATGCAACGCACCGAGATTGACCAACGATTCCTGTTGGCGGTGGCTCTGGTGAAGCACGGACGGATCGGAACGGTTCAGCGAGTCAGTTGCGGCATCAACGGCATGGATGCATCCCCCGTTATTCCAGTCGTGCCGGTACCGAAAGAACTCGACTGGGATTTTTGGCTCGGACCAGCACCCAAGGTCGACTACCGTTCCCTGCCAGAAATGCGAGAAGGTTATGGTGGCGGAGTGCCGTTGCACAGCAATTGCCATTACGCTTTCCGTAACTGGCACGAATACTCCGGCGGCAAGCTAACCGACTGGGGTGCTCACCATGTGGATATTGCATGCTGGGCTCTAGGGGCAAGCGATACAGGCCCCAGCAAGGTTTCTCCGTTGGAGTTCAAGTTGCCAGTAGAGTACAAGAACGGGCATCCGCTAGTTCAGGATCAGTACAATGCGGCCACAAGCTTTAAGATCCAAGCTGACATGCCAAACAAAGTCGAAATGATTATCACGAGCGAAGGTGACAACGGCATTCTGTTCGAAGGAACCGAGGGTCGATTCTTTGTGAACCGCGGCAAGATTGCAGGCAAGCCAGTGGAAGATCTGAAAGACAAACCCTTGCCCGAGGGCGCGATTGAAGCAATTTATGGCGGCAAAGTTAGCGAGAACCACACCGCAAACTTCATCGAGGGTATGAAAGCTCGGAAGCAACCGATTTCCGATGTTTGGACCCATAATCGAATGCTCGAAATCTGCCACCTCTCCAACATTGCAATGCGGCTGAATCGCGCTCTTCAGTGGGATCCCGCAAAGCGAGAGATCGTCGGGGATTCGGAAGCCAATTCCTTCTTGTCACGCGAGAGCCGCAAAGGTTACGAGATTCAGATGTAGAACTGTTCGGTCTACTTGGTTCCCGGTTTCGCTGCGATCGGGATACCAAGTTCCCGCATGAGCATTTTCATATCTTCCCATGTGAGACGCTTAGCGTCCACATTTCGAAGAAGGTACGACGGGGGGTAGGTGACCAGGACTTTTGCTCCTCGGTAGGCATGAAACCGTCCGCGAAGTCTCCCTATACTCTCGGTGCTTTTCAGGACAGCTCGGACCGCGATAGACCCCCAGCAGACGATGTAATCTGGTTGAATGATCTCCAGCTGGGACTCAAAGAAGGGCCGGCAGTTTTCAATCTCAGTGTCCATCGGAGTTCGGCTGTTGGGCGGTCGGCATTTCAGTGCATTGAGAATATAGACTTCCTCACGCTTTAGCCCACTTGCAATCAAGATCTTGTCAAGCAGCTGTCCAGCGGGCCCAACAAACGACTCACCCTTGCGATCTTCCTCTGCTTCAGGTGCCTCTCCAAACATCACGATACGAGAGTTGGATGGACCGGCCCCAAATACGGTCCGTTGACGTCGGCAAGCGATCTCTTCGCATTTTCGACATGCGTTGACTTGTTGATTCCACTGTGCGAGCTGCGCCGTTCGGCTAGGCAAATCCAACGCTGCTCCCCAAGGCTGAAAAGTGCCCAAGACGGGAAGCTCAGCACCATTGGCGGAACCTCGAGAAACAACAGATGCTGAGCCTGAAGCTGCAACAGGAGACGCAACCGCAGAAGCTGCAATCGGTTCCTGCCGCTCCGCGGATGGGCCGACTATCGCCGATGCCTGCGTAGATGGGGTTGCTGAAGCCAAACGCAAACCTTCGGTCCTCTCCTGGGCTGCGTCGGCCGTTTCGCCGAGAGCCGTGGGAGGTTCGGTTGCGCTAAAGAACTGAGCTTCCTGCAATTCCAACCAGTCCTTGGCGGCAGCCACATCCTGAGCATTGCTTGCAGGAATGAAGCCCAAACCGCTGCGGTTCCAGTGCCTAAGCAATTGCTCCCCGGCTGTTTTCCATTGATCTAAATGCATCGACCGAAGAGCCTCATGGAAGCGAAAATTAGCTGCTCGTGGTGTAAAAGTGCTCGAAAGATTCGATTCTAGCAGGATGGTGGCAGGTGAACACTCCCGCAAAAACCGGGTTGAGGCTACTATACAAGGCGATCCACGTTCACATTCTCAAACGCTTTAGTATCTCAATGCCTATTCCTCGCGTCGCAATTGTAGGCCGGCCTAACGTCGGCAAAAGTTCCATTTTT
>Ga0247831_1005492_pt1 | contig 15804 bp, 12 predicted proteins | sample LaCruzMarch2015__9_FD_192406 | JGI IMG/M metagenome (GOLD analysis project Ga0247831, IMG submission 192406) | Freshwater microbial communities from meromictic Lake La Cruz, Castile-La Mancha, Spain - LaCruzMarch2015_1m | ecosystem: Environmental > Aquatic > Freshwater > Lake | place: Spain... | reverse complement strand
TGACCCCCCCCCCCAAACCTTATATCAGACATATATGGCAGGACAGCCCGTGTACGGTGGTGTGAATGACCCGCGTTTGGGTGATATACATGATAAGTCGGATCCTGGATACTTTGGTCATATCGAACTAGCCCGGCCCGTCTATCATTATGGGTTCTTGGATATTATACTCAAGGCATTACGCTGCGCTTGCTTCCATTGCAGCCGTATTACATTGGAGGAGACCGACTTTCGTTTCCGGAAGGCCAAGTGTATAAAAAATCGCAAACGTCGATTGATTGCCATGCATGAACTAATCCGTCCGAAACGTAAGTGTGATCATTGTAACGGTGTGCAGCCAAAGTATACTAGGGTTGGGCTGCACGTTGAAATTGAATATGCCGATGAGATGGAACGTATGCCTGGTAGTAGTGGGGATAAGAAACAATTCTTAAGTGCACAAAAGGCTGTTGAAATCTTGTAAGTTACCATGCACCGCGATCTTGAAAGAAATGACATGTGTATGATTGATTCATTCATTTGTTCCTTAACTATTGTTGTTGTTTCATGATTACGCCCCCATAATCATGACAGCAAAAAGATGAGAGATGACGAGATAAAAGCACTAGGACTTGATGTAACCTGGGCTCGTCCTGAATGGATGTGTATCTCCGTATTCCCGGTACCACCACTACACGTCCGACCATCAGTCGTGATGGGGGGCGGGGCCAACTCGTCCGAGGACGATTTGACACATCAGCTTGTGAATATTGTCAAATCGAACATTGCGCTTAAAACTGCTATCAAAAATGGCGAGCCTAATATTATTGTCGAGCAGTTCGAACAGGCCCTACAACACAATTGTGCAGCATTTATTAATAATGAAATGCGCGGTATGCCACAGGTCACACAGCGGAGTGGTCGGGCACTCAAGACATTAAGTCAACGACTTAAGGCCAAGGAGGGACGGATACGTGGTAATCTAATGGGTAAACGTGTTGACTTCTCAGCACGCACAGTTATTACGGCAGACCCGATCCTAGGCGTACATCAGGTGGGTGTACCACGAAGTATTGCCATGAATCTAACAGTCCCCACACGTGTCACGCCGTTTAACATACAAGAGCTAAGTGCACTTGTGGCCAACGGCCCGACGGAGCATCCAGGTGCCAAGCATATCATCCGTAGTGACGGGTTGCGTATTGACTTACGGTACGTGAAGAATAAAAGTGATTTGCTATTGGCGAATGGATGGATCGTGGAACGCCATCTTAGGGATGGAGATATTGTGCTATTCAATCGTCAACCAAGTTTACACAAAATGTCCATCATGGGCCACAAGGCAAAGGTATTGGATTGGAGTACCTTCCGATTAAATTTGAGTTGTACAGCACCGTACAATGCCGATTTCGATGGCGATGAAATGAACTTACATGTACCGCAAAGTCTACCCGCTCGTGCTGAGGCTGAGCTAATGATGCACAGTCCTCTTGTTATTGTGAGTGGTCAGTCGAATCGTCCAGTCATGGGTATTGTCCAGGATTCCTTGATTGCTGTACAAAAGATGACGAAGCGTGATGTCTTCATAAAGAAGGATCTATTGATGAATATACTAATGTGGGTGGATGATTGGGATGGTCGTATTCCCCTACCAGCTATATACAAACCAGAGGAGTTGTGGACGGGGAAGCAAATTATGACGCTTATCTTGCCGAAGATTAACCTTACAGGCACTGCTAGCAACGGTGGACCAGGAGATAACACCTTTAACGCCTATGATGATAAAGTGAGGGTTATGGAGGGTGAATTGATTGAAGGTACGATTGATAAGAAGACTATTGGCTCTGGTATGGGCGGACTCATTCACACTGCCTGGCTAGACGTAGGCCACGAAGAGACGGCTCGTTTCATGAATCAAGTCCAAGTCGTGACCAACTACTGGGTTCTACAGAGTAGCTTCAGTATAGGAGTTTGTGATGCAATTGCTGACGTTGGCACAATGGAGCAAATTGCAAGCACTATTAATAAAGCCAAGCTTAATGTGCATGATCTTGTTCGTAAAGGACAGCGTGGAGAGTTAGAGACTCAGCCGGGAAGAACAATGATTGAATCATTTGAACAGCTGGTCAACCGTGTCCTTAATACTGCTCGTGATCATGCCGGTAAGTCAGCACAAGCAAGTCTAACGGAAAAGAACAGTGTCAAGGCCATGGTAACTGCTGGATCCAAGGGATCATTTATCAACATTTCCCAGATTATTGCTTGCGTAGGACAGCAGAACGTTGAAGGAAGTCGAATCCCGTACGGCTTTAAGCGTAGGACGTTGCCACACTTTTCGAAGGACGACTTGGGTCCGGAGTCTCGAGGCTTTGTTGAGAACTCGTATCTGAGCGGTTTGACTCCGCAAGAATTTTTCTTCCATGCCATGGGTGGTCGAGAGGGTTTGATTGATACGGCATGTAAGACTGCAGAGACAGGATACATCCAGCGTCGTCTTGTGAAGGCTATGGAGACTGTCATGGCAAGGTATGATGGCACCTTACGTACATCAGGTGGACAAATTGTTCAATTTTTATATGGAGAAGATGGCATGGATGCAGTTTGGATTGAACGTCAATCTTTTGAATCTCTGAGGTTGAACAAACGGAAGTTAGAAGAGCGTTATCTCCTCCAAACTGACGACCCTGACTTTGGTTATGATGATCAAGGTATTCCTTTCCTTGAAGCTGAAGTAATCGAAGACTGTCGTCACAATCCTGAAGTACAGCAGATGCTGGATCGTGAGATTGAGTACCTCAAGGAAGATCAACGAATCCTTCGTATTGTCATGGCCAATCGTGAAGCTGGCAGAGAAGACGACCAGAACTCTTACGCACCAGGAAATGTGAAACGTGTCATTCACAATGCTCTTCGTCAGTTTCAGATTGACAAGGGATTGCCCTCTGACTTGCATCCCAAGGTAGTGATAGAGAAAATTGATGCTCTACTGCGTCGTCTTGTGGTAGTTGTGGGGGATGACAAATTGAGCGTTGAAGCGCAGAGCAACGCTACGACGCTGTATCGTATACTTATTCGAAGCTATCTTGCCAGCAAGCGCGTGTTGAAGGATTACCGTTTAAGTGAAGCAGCATTGAATTGGGTCCTTGGTGAGATTGAAACACGCTTTCATCATGCCAAGGTCAGCCCAGGTGAAATGGCAGGAGTTCTTGCAGCACAAAGTATTGGGGAGCCCGCTACACAAATGACACTGAACACCTTCCATTATGCCGGTGTGTCCGCGAAGAACGCTACCTTGGGAGTTCCGCGATTGAAGGAAATCATCAACGTGGCCAAGACTGTCAAAACGCCAGGGTTGACAATATATTTACAGAATCATGTTAGTGGTGATGCCGATGTTGCCAAGGTAGTGCACTCCATGATCGAGCACACCGTTCTTCGGAATGTGACGAAACTGACAGAAATTTACTACGATCCGGATCCACTAAATACGATAGTATCGAAGGACCGCGAGTTTGTGAAAGAATACTATGAGCTTGGGGAGGAGACAGAAGACGATCTTCGCCGTCTCTCTCCGTGGGTACTTCGTATTGAATTGAATCAAATTGTCATGGTTGACAAGAAAATTAAGATGAAAGAAATCCAAGCAGAGATTGCGAACGAGTACGGCAGTGATCTGAATGTACTTGTATCTAACGACAACGCCGATGATCTAGTGGTGCGTATCCGAATTGTGAATGATGTTCCCATGATTCATGGAGTGGATGAAAATGGCAACACAATGATCGAGGACGTCGATATGGGCCAAGAGGATGACGTATTTTTGAAGCGGCTTGAAAAGAATATGTTACAGTCTCTCCGTCTTCGTGGAGTTGAAGATGTCAAGAAGGTCTTTATGCGTGAAGAAAAGAGGACAATTTGGGATGATGAAAAGGGGTTCGACCGCGTTGTTGAGTGGGTCCTCGAAACAGATGGGACTAATCTCATGTCTGTGCTCGGTGTTAATTATGTGGATGCTACTAGAACTATATCGAATGATATCGTAGAAGTATTCACTGTTCTGGGCATTGAGGGAGTCCGTGCTGCTATTCTAAGTGAGCTCAGAAATGTTATCTCATTTGACGGTTCGTACGTCAATTACCGGCACCTCGCGTGTCTAGTGGATGTCATGACGATGCACGGCCACCTTATGGCAGTCGATCGCCACGGAATTAATCGTGTTGAATCTGGGCCACTACTAAGATGCTCCTTTGAGGAAACAGTTGATATGTTGAATGATGCTGCAGTCTATGCCGAGGAAGAAGTGCTTCGCGGTGTTACTGAAAATATTATGATGGGACAGCTCGCTAGAGTTGGAACGGGTGATATGGACCTGTTACTCGATGAGAATAAGGTCATCCGGGACGCTGTTGAAGTGGTTGTTGACGGATTTGAAGGTGACAAAGATCTAGGACTCGCTGGAGGTATTGGTTTGCCTACACCCTATGCCTCGACTCCTTTCGCGTCCAGTCCAACCATGAATGGTCAGGTAGAAATGTCTCCGTTCTCAAACGCAGCGGGTGGCTTCAGTCCTATGGTCGGCGGCTTCTCACCCGCTTATTCACCTGCTGGCGGCAGTTTCGCCAGTGGAAGTTACAATGGACACAGCGATTACGGAAGTTCCAGTCCGGTTTACAGTCCAACCTCGCCGAACTATTCACCTACCTCACCAGCATACAGTCCCACGAGTCCTGCCTACAGTCCAACAAGTCCGGCTTACTCGCCAACCTCTCCAGCTTACAGCCCCACGAGCCCGGCATACAGTCCCACGAGTCCGGCATATAGTCCTACCTCACCCGCATACAGTCCAACAAGTCCAGCTTACAGTCCAACGTCACCGGCATATTCGCCTACCTCGCCAGCTTACAGTCCAACGAGCCCCGCCTACTCTCCCACCAGCCCTGCCTACAGTCCCACCTCACCCGCATACAGTCCAACAAGTCCTGCTTACAGTCCCACGAGTCCTGCCTATAGCCCCACCTCACCGGCTTACTCGCCAACTTCTCCAGCTTACAGTCCAACGAGTCCAGCCTACAGTCCTACGAGTCCGGCATATAGTCCCACCTCACCCGCATACAGCCCAACAAGTCCTGCGTACAGCCCCACATCGCCAGCATATTCGCCTACCTCGCCAGCTTATAGTCCAACAAGTCCTGCGTACTCGCCGGCGCCCGAGAAGGAGGATTGATAATTATTTAAAGCCTACTACATTGATATTGGGGGTATTATTGGATAAAGAATGGATCAGTTGCTGTCACGATGATCCATTATTGCATGATAGTTTTGTGTTGGATACTATAGTGTGGTTTGTTGGGTATATTTCCTTCTCTAGATTAAAAATAGGGTCACTAAAAACAACTTATCTCCTTTTGTCTTTCTTTCCCCTGACGCCCTTATCATTCTTTGTCTTTTTCATTTCTTTCGTTGATGATGATTCGACCTGTTGTCCCTTAAGACTCTCGGCCTGTTTCAGCCTTTGCATCCCCTTCTTGTACATAATTATCTCTCGTCTCTTCGCTTCATCGGGTCGTTCCTTCTTCTTATTCACTGTCGACTTTGATCCATGTTCCTTACGTTGGTAGTAATCTATAGCATCTGTATCACCGATAACAGTTCCTCCCCCACCACCATCTGCAATACCACCACCACTGCCTCTGCCAATAACAAAGTCACAATTATCATCCTCCTCCATTATCGTAAGACGCATTTGCTTCTTTTTCACTCTACGCCTTCCCTGTCCAAACGAGCTCTCGTGTCCCTCTCCCACAACATCCAACATTTTTGACAGATCTCCTGTCGAATGTGCGTGCTTCATCGTTTTTGTGCCAGGAGATATACTGCCATCATCATCGACAACTACTAATTTCGGTTTGATCCTAATACGTAAATGATGATTCCGTCGATTCGGATCAAGTAACTTGGCCTCAGTCATTGCCTTATCCTTACCAAACTCACCTTCGTCACTACTATTGATACGTTGCCGTGCAAGTAGTACCTCTTTGAATGTTGGGCCTGATGCAGTAGAACCCCAAGCGACACTGGCAGCAGACGAGGGGTGTGGTAGTAACGTAGACGTCAAGCTCCAGCAGCTAGACGTATTAATTGATGGAGGTGCAATTTCGGAGTAATCATCATCCTCCTCCACTCCAACTTTGGTAAATTCATCTTCTTCCTCCTCATTCATTGCTTTGGTGGAAAGGACCTCGAATGATTCATTATTATTATAATCTCCTCCTCCATGTTCAACAAGTTCAGCATCTTCTTCCTCACTTGTTTCTTCATCCTCACTGTCGTCGGATATATCATCAATAACAATATCATGATCATCATCACATATTAGTAAATCCGGTGTGGAAGAGCATTTACGTAACAATGATGTTCGTCGCTTTGGGAAGAGTGATGCACCAGCTGTCGTCATGAAGCCCCGTATCGGACCACTTGCAGCACGATGAAAGAATGTTGTATTAGTAGCAGCTTTTATTTCGTCGCCACCACCGCCCACAGTATAACTTCTTGGACGTTGCCCTTCAACTACTCTATTACTATTATTGGAATCACCGGTATTGTGACGGACGAAGGCAAGAGGTATTGGAGTTGTTGCAGTAGTATTCATGCCTATAGTCTCATTTGCAACATCAGGAAAGATGAATGATGCATAATCAATAATGGAAGAAGTTATTGTTGTTGCCACTTGTTGGTCTACATTAACAATATCATCATCATCATCATCTACAAGCATTTCCCATTCAGGATTATTATTCGGATCATCCGACTCACCACATGATATTTCTGTACGAGGGGCAAACGATGTACTGCTTCCCACTAGCGCTGGCCAAGAAGATAGGTCCTCGATAGTCATTATTGATTTTTTTTTGACGATGTTATGTGAAGTTCTTCCTGATGGTGTGACGTTTATGACGTGGCTCAGGGTGGCGTCATGATGTATGATATCATTTCGCTTTGTTCTGTTCGTTGAATCTGCTTGGTTTTTCCAAAACCCCTGCTTAGAGAGCTCAAACGTTCTTTCGGCTCAAGGGCGCATGCATACCAATTTCTCTTCACATTGCAATGGCGAAGAAGTACATTGTGATAGGCGCCGGTTGGTTCGGTATCCGTGCCGTCCAGGCAATCGAGTCAATTTCAAGTGATTCAGAAATCATTGTTTTGCAAGTTGGGACCAAGTGAGATCTACGTGTGGTTTGATTTGTCCATAAATGTTTGCTTTCTAAATTTTCATCGATGTGATTTCTACACCATTATTTGTATTCATCGTACCTAGGGATCATATTGACTTTAATCAGATCAATCCTCGTCTAGCAGTAGAGCCCACTCTATTAGACTTGGCATATCAGCCACTAAGCAAGGCATGGAAACGAGCTCAGCTACGACATATTCGACAAGTCAAACGCGTTGCCTCGGGGGAAGTTGTTATTATTGACAATGACGGAGTTGAGAAAACTCTTGAAACAGATGGAATCGTTGTCGCGACGGGTGCAGCATATACTTCCACATTAATGACAGACAGTCAAGGTAGGAGTAAGGAAGAACGACGGGAGCAATTCTTGGCCTTTCGTGATGCTGTGCTTAACTCAAAGGCAGGTGTAGTCGTAATTGGAGGGGGGGTTACTGGTACTGAATTGATTGCCGAGATTGCGACAGACTTTACTAATATCAAATGTACTCTTGTGAATAAGCCTGAGCTATTATTGCGTGAGTGCTTATCTTTGTCCATGCTTGTATTCCTTGTCTTCAATTCAATTTTGATCGACTGATATCTGAATCACAACATCGCTCACATTTTCATTATCTCAGGAGGATCATCCAAGCGATCATCGATGCACAACATTGTTATGAAGCAATTGACTAAGTTGGGTGTTAATGTTATCACTGATGATTCCATTGAAGGCGTGACCGAGGATTATATTGGGGAACCCAAAACATTCACGACCAAGAAAGGTGTCAGCATTGAAGCAGATATAGTTATTTTGTGTACTGGTGGACGTCCAAATGTGCCTTTTGCATCCGATGATGCCATTGATGAAAAGACGAAAGGTCTTGTCGTTAACGGAGCCATGCTTTGTGAGAATCTTGGTCGTGATCCAACAAAGCCTGTTTGGGCGGTTGGTGATTGTACACAGTACAACGGACATGGTAAGTATGCCGATGTCCAGATTCCAGCCATGTCTGCTTCCATTAAACACTTTCAAAAGACTGGTTCGATAAAGGGCGGCCCAACTTTGTACAAACACAAGATATCCGAGGAGTGCTTGAGCCTTGTCTCTGTTGGACGTCGTGGTGGTGCGAGCAGTGTTCCATTTCCTAATATGTGGTTAGGGAAAGCACTCAAAAGTAAAGACCTTGGACTCAAATATATTTATAATAATCAATTCAGGATGAAGGTGTAAACAGTTGTACAGGAATGAGTGAATGATATTAACTGTATAGGTTGATAAATAGGTACACAAGATAAAATTCAATTATAGTCAAGATAAGAAAGTCAACAAGTCATCTCATACACGTGCGCAAGGTGGAATCGAACCACTGGGCCGCTAAGCCCCTACAGGTTTGAAGCCTGCACCCACCACCAGGCAGGGTCATGCACACTGTCAAATTCGGGCAATCCACCACACAAGGTTCACTGCGATGGTATCTACAAATAAAAAGGTATCAGACTCTATGCAAAGTAGTCGAACGGTCAACAGGAGAGGAGATAAGTCACTATGGACAAAGTCTCACACTCCCTCACGCATTTTATGATTCATATCATGATGATATTTGATATTTCATTAATCTACAATATAAATCAAAAAAATTAACGCATGCTGTGCGGGTAAACCGATCCATCAAGAGACAACCAATTCCTCTAACGCTTGAGACTTGCAGCCTTCTTCGCCTCCTCGGCTGCCACCGCCTTGGCACGCTTATCAAGCTTCGCTTGAGTCTTGAGGCCCATAATTCCACCACCCCATTTGCGAACAAGTCCCGAATTCTTGTTATACTTTTCCATACCCAAATCTTGAAAGATCTTTAGTTGTGCCTCATCTTCCTTGTTCACAGATGTGAGTGCCACGACTGCCGCAGTCTTTTGATGAACGAGGGTGCCAAGACGTGCCTTATCCTTGACAATCATAAATGGGACCTCCATCTTGCGGCATAATGCTGGGAGCCAAAGCACTAGCTCGATGGGGTCAACATCACAAGCGATGAGTACAAGACTAGCCTTCTTCTCTTCTACCAGAGTAGTAACATGCTTCAAACCAAACTTGAGTTGATTTGGTACATTAGCAGTCTTATTCTCCTTGGTACCCTTGACGGCACTTGCGGCAGTCTCCTTCTGTCGTTGTTTCTTCGCAGCGGTCGTCTCCGGACGGTACTTATCACAAAGCTTGAAGACGTTACTTGCCTCATTCTTACCAATCGACTTGGTAAACTGGTTGATGGCGGGTGGGACCTTAAGACGTTGGTAGAGCACCGCACGTTGACGTTGAATGCGGACATACTTAGGCCAGCGAACGAACCGGCTGAGGTCACGTCCGACAGGGCGGATGGCTCCGCCAACGTTGTACGAGCGAGGACGAGAGGGGAAGAGAGGGTCTGCCTTCGAGGCCTTGGCAGGACTGGCCTTGCCGCTTGCCTTTCCGCCTTTGGTGGGTTTCGCCTTCGGTGCCATGTTGTGAGGTGAGAGGAGTGTGAGTGTGTGTGTATTGTGTGAGGTTTAGTAGAGCGGTAAGATTCGAGATATTTATGTACAATTTAACCACTGAGTCAATAACAACTAAAACTTCTACCTATGTAAGGATTAACTGCAAGGCCACGTTTGCACAATGAGGCAATGCTACTGATATAGAAGTCTTTGTCTATAAAAGAGCTAGAGAAGGGAGAGACCCTCTTGATGTGGTCCACGTCCTGGTTGATTCCTCTGTCACGCTGATTCCCAATAGTGCATTTTAAGCTCGCAGCTCGCAAGAAGTTTGCTGAAGTGGAGCTGTGTGGAGGCCTAGTTGAAATCACGGATTTTTCATTTGGTTGGTACATATATTCAATTAAAAAGATCACAATACCCCACTCACTCAGAAGAATTTGTGATCACGCCTTTTGTGACTCTCTTTGATGTCCTGTTTGTCTACATGATGGCATTGAAAGCATTGCTGGAAGAGAGAGAAGCATTCCGTTATTGCATCTTCGCCAACTTTTGAATTCCACCCCTCATCACTGTGAATCCAGAAGGCATATTGAAAAAACATGCAAATCCATGTTCTCTCTAGAAATTCCCAAAGTTGTAAAGGAGATTGAAAGGGGTGCATTCTCATCTTGCCTCTGTCAACGAAATGTGGCCTTTCCTCTTTCCTCCCACTCCCACCTCCCAATGCTGATTACTTTGATGACTCCGTATTTTTTGTAAAAGAGATTGGCACACTGTCGGACCTTCAGCTGCTGTTTTGTTCAGAATCAGAAATGATTTGTGAGTTGTAGCATCGATTTGATGGTCTGCGGATACATGGCATTGTCTACAACCAGTCGTATTATCAGGGTGTGCTACAGATCCTTATTAATGCAATAAACAGAACATCGAGAAGCAATGTGGATCTGACGGGCAATGAACAAGATTGTCTTGGTATGACTCCACTTCATATTTTGGCGTGCTCCTCCGTTCATGATCTTGAGGTGTACCACCTAATAGTTGAGAAGTACCTGGCAAATCTAATTACCGAAGATAGGTGGGGAGCGCTTACATTGCTCTATGCATTTTGGGGGGCTACACCTAGTGAGATTATACAATTCCTTCTTGAGAGCTATCTTTTTCATCTGGACTAACACGGTGGAGACAATTGGGAGGACAAATACACCAAAGGAAAGAATTGAGAATCTACTACGCGCAAAACAGATGCACTTTCCTGACCAGCTAATCGATTGGGGATTGGGGATATTTGCTTGAAGAGTTTTCATCAGATTTACAGTACTCATTTGGTGGACTACTCTTTCTAGAAAGAATGCAATTTCTCTTCAAGTGTGGCATGTCAGAGCAAGTGAAGGCCCTTGCCTTTCAAGGTTGGCGTGATTGTATCACGACCATGTGGTAAATATGATTGACACTGCCGATTTCAAAGGGGATGGTAACTGTGTGATTCGTGCAAAATTTGTTCATTTTGAAGACAAATATCTGAAGCTGAAGGATATCACAACAATATTAGATGAGGATGAATGAAAATATTCCCCAGGAGAAAGCAACTCAACGCAAGACAAAAATCAACATTGATGAATTAGATCATATTCGTTGGCAATCCTGCCTCATTTCCTGTGGATCTAATGTTGTCATAGGACATGTGATGCCGTATCTTATCTCTGCAGAAGATTAAAATTCCAATTATTGTAAGGTAAAGAATAATGATCAGAATCACCCATCGGAAGGACCTTGTTCTATTCATAAGAGCAAAAGTAAGAAGGAGAGCACTCAAAGGGTAATCTTAAATTCTTAAACTAATAATAAACATTTACTTTTCCTAACAATTTTACAGGTATTTATAACAAGAGTTCCCCCCCCCCATCCCCCTAATTCTCCAATTGGATGCTCATGACAACAAGAGTCAGCGTTGAGTTTTAGAAATAATTATCGTACCACCATCATCCATACTACTATTATTATCAATTAGTAGTTTGGGTGGTGCCACGTATCCATCCATTAATTCAAATTCATTTACATAGTACAACGAATCATCGTCGTCGTTGGTAGATGAAGAAGTTGAATTACTCGGTTTGTAATCATTCAAATATTCCACATAATGTGAACATGGATGTGAGGCAATTGCCAATGGCATTAATGCATACGATGCTGCTTCCCAACCAAATGGCACACCTAAATACCCATCATCCTCATTACCATAATGATCATAATAGGCACGTATACTCCCCCCCACTGACATTTGTAATGTATGTCCAGTATGGCTAAGTATAGGATTCATTGCCACACCTAATTCCGGCAATCGGGGGACTAAATCGATTTTATTCACAAAACGAAATACCTCATATGTCCCTCCGTGTGGTTTGTTTAAATTAGTTGGCTGGTCCGGTTGTAATGAATTAATATAATAACTCCAATGTATATTACCTATCTTTGGACAACCATAATTGATACTGCGTATGTTATCAGTTGGGTATAACATGTGTAATGCTAAACCAAGCAATACTGAATTCGCTGCACCTAATGAATGTCCTGTGGTATATAATTCATAGGGTGCCACAGGGGTAGTAGATGGAGAAATAGGAGGTGGAGGTGAAGGTGCAGTATGTCCCCATGGCCACCAATTGTTCCACAATTGATTATTGTCACCATCTTCTCCTTTCCCTACCGATAGAGTAGTAGTAGTGAGATCGGTATCATTATCATCATCAGTATTGTCAATATTAGCACAGTCTCCACCCAATATTGCCACTTCGACACATTGTAATACCGAATTTAAATGTGATGCATCAAATACAGCCTCATTAAAGCCACGATGGACATATATTTCATTGGGTATGGTGTTAAATAATGATTGTAATTGTTCCTTCTTCTTTTGCTTTTGTTGATGGTGTTGTCTTCCTCCACTATTATCATTCTCATTCGTTGATTTGTTGTTGTTTGTAGTATTATCACTAGTTTTATTGGTACTACTGCCACTGCCACTACTACTACTGCTAGTATCTGATGTTGGACCAATATTACTCATCATAATATTACCATCCATTAATGCCGTACGCCAATCATCTGTACCGGCATATGCCACGGTAATATAATGATGTTGTACGGACCGCACAACTAATACCTGTGTCCCGAGGTAGGTATCATGTGAATAATACAAACATGTAACACCCGGGGGTAATAGTAGTTGATACAAATCTTTTGATTCCTCATCATTATTATCATTGTTGTTGAGATAGTGTGATCGATAATAATAGTCGTAATTCGTCAAGTTGCTCTCTTCCTGTAAGAAGGATTGAATTACATTGACATCCCGTGCACGTGCATCCGTACAGGAACTCACACGATTTTTTAATTTGTATACGGCATGTGATATTAATACCATATCCATTACTATTGTACTATTGGGGAAATATTGTTTTCCTCCTGACGATAGCAAGGAGGAGTTGATGGTATTCGCCGAATATTCCATAGTTGATGCTGTTATTGGTATTGTTGGTGCCGTTGACAAGAACGAAAAAAATGGGAGCGAAGAGACCACCATCATCAAGAATAACCCGCCACAGAACAACAAAATGGCCGTCATTGCTAAGAATAATTTAGAATTCTTCAATGGTGCAGTCGTCCGTTGATCATTGGATAATATTATGAATGTCAATTTATGCCCTGTAGTGTTTTAGACTCAGCGTCTCGGCGGGAAGCCAAAAGAGGGCAATCCACGAACCGGAAGGGAGAAATGAGTCGCGCTTCTCATCATAAGCAAAAAATAGTAAAAGAAATCTAAACGTCAATACCGTTAAGTATATTTTGTCACTATTTGGACAAACACTGTCACTATTTGGACAAACAAACTGTCCGGGCCTTCGGACGCTGTGTCCAAAACGACTCCAGGCGCCTTCTCGCTCCCGCTTATTCGTTGTAGACGATGGTTGAATAACTATCTCTTCTCTCTCCGGTCATCGTCGTACGCCTAGAGAACAAGAATGATCAAGGGCATCGTCATTGTTAACAACGGCGGTAAGCCACGTCTAACGAAATTCTATCAAAATGTATCCGGCGAGGAACGTCAACAGTCGGTCATCCGACGCGTCTTCCGGCAGGTCTCGACCCGTCCCGACTCCTTCTGCAATTACCTCGAGGGATCGGTACCGGAATGGGGTACGAACATCAAATTGATATACAGACATTATGCCACCCTCTACTTCGTATTCGCCGTGGATGCACAAGAGTCGGACCTTGGGATATTGGACCTAATACAAGTATTCGTGGAGGCATTGGACAAGCGATTCGAAAACGTGTGCGAATTGGACTTGATATTTCACAGCGATCGCGTACATTATATATTGGACGAGATTGTCATGGGGGGCATGGTCCTGGAAACGAATATTAATGCTATATTACAGGCCATTACGGATCAAGAACGTATGCATACGGAGTCGATGAAGAAGGCCGGACCGAGTAGTGCCAATGATTCCATCGATGCTATATCTACCAAACTCGGTGCTGGGAGGAATTGGTGAAATTATTGGTGTGTACGTAGCAGCAACAACATGTCAAACTAGGGGGGATAGATTTGCATATAAATTTCTATTGTCCCTGGTTTTGTTAGTATTATTGAAAGTTCCCTCATTTTTTCTCTTCGACACAAGCAGTCACACAAAACTTGCACCCTACGAAGGCTCTAGGCTGGCATACAAAAGTAGTGTCCTCTCTCAATCAACGTCGTCTTCCACGTTTCCCTCTATTCCCATCCTCACCCAACACTCGTAAAATGTATAAAAATATATTAATAATATCACTATAAACGGACATGGCACCCAAGATATAATCCTTTTCGTTCATTTGATACTTGGCCGATGTCCCACTGACAATAAGTCGAGTATGATGGGCCAAGTATAAACTGAACAATCCGGCACCTGCTATACTATACAAGGTTTCCGAGTAGGGCAATAATCCAATGGGGATTATGCCGAATAATTCCAATATATGGAGCAGTCCGAAGAGTAGAAATGCGAGTCCAATGCCCGATAATGCACGACCCCATTGTGACAAGTCGTACTTTGGATTCTTCTGTATTAATGTATACAGTGTTACGCCTAATGTTGCCATGCCGGTAGTTATCATTGCCTTCATTACTGTACCGTAGGCATAAACACTTGAGATAAACCCAACCGCGATCGATTCACCCACCGTAAATGCAAGTAATAGTGGCCATCTCATGAGTGATGATTGACGTATATGATCGGATGAGAGTGTAATCATCCATGCAATTGATGAAATTAGTAGTCCGATTAATGGAACTAGAGTTGTTGTTGTTGTTGTTGTTGTTGTTGTTGTTGTTGTTGTTGTTGTTGTGAAGGAGAATAAATATAGAAAAGATTGTGCATATATTACATGTATTGTCCATTGATTTCAAGAGAATGAGAATATGTATTGAAAAAATCATACAAACCTTTCCTACCAAGAGGATCATACAACATATATTCTTGTATAGAAGGATATAAATGGAATGCATGAATCGTACCCGCCGTGAAGAGTAATTGACACGATAATATTGCATATACTCTCATTATGAATCTATTTCTATCCTCTCGTATTTGGAATGCTTGTACAAATACCTCCTTTACAGTTTCTTCTTGTTTATTGTACGCGGTAGGGATCGTGGTGGATTGATACCCCTTCGACTGTTGGTGCTGTGGACTAATAGTTCGATAATCGTTAAACCTTGATCCTGCATTCCACGATGACGCAGATTCGGAAGATGATCCCCCACCTCGTGGTGTCGTAATTGGAAGCACTCTAAATTTTGATGTAAGTGACGATGATGATGCTTCGGCTTCTGTGTGTTGTACCGTGCACAAAAGTGCAGAGAAGAAAGTGATTGAATTAAGAAAGATCATCATGGGTGTAGCTGCAAGCACTAATGTGTACCGGGCAGCCACAAGCAGAAGAGGAGAGGAGCTTCCCCGCCAGAAGAAGCGATGAATCCTCTTCCGATTCCGACAAGGCGGTGGTGGAAGCAGGGAGTCGTTTTGGACACAGCGTCCGAAGGCCCGGACAGTTTGTTTGTCCCAATAGTGACAGTGTTTGTCCAAATAGTCCCAATAGTT
>Ga0247831_1005491_pt1 | contig 15812 bp, 13 predicted proteins | sample LaCruzMarch2015__9_FD_192406 | JGI IMG/M metagenome (GOLD analysis project Ga0247831, IMG submission 192406) | Freshwater microbial communities from meromictic Lake La Cruz, Castile-La Mancha, Spain - LaCruzMarch2015_1m | ecosystem: Environmental > Aquatic > Freshwater > Lake | place: Spain... | reverse complement strand
CGTCCAGCAGCTGAATGTCGGCCAATCGGTCTCCGTCGCCCCCGTCGTCGCCCAGGGCCGCCTCTACCTGATGACCGATCAGGCCCGCCTCGTCGCGTTCAACTGATCCGGCCGAGGATGTCGCGATCGGGAGGTCTTGCAGCCCGTCGCGAAGCCCCCTATACCCTCGGTCGCGGCTCCCTTCGTCTATCGGTTAGGACGGCAGCCTTTCACGTTGCAAAGGCGGGTTCGATTCCCGCAGGGAGCGCCATTACTTGATTTCAAGTATGGCTTCGCTGTCGCCTCGCGCTCTTCTGTGAGCGGCGAGTTAAGTGCTCTGAAATCGCATCGAAGACCAGCCGAACCCGCTTGCTGGTGTGAAGTTCGCGATGCGTGACAAGCCAGACAGGCACCGGTGTTCCTGGCAGATCGGGCAACACCTGCACCAAGCCAGGCATACGTTCAGCGCACTCGCGCAGCATCATGCCGACGCCGAGGCCTCGGCGCGTCATCTCCCAGAGAGCCACGGCATTTGCCGAAACGATGCGGAATTGTTCCGGTGCCACCGTTATGCCGGCCTGGCTCAGGTGTTCGACGAACCGTTCGACCGGCTCGAACCCCAGCAGATCGACCGTTCGCAGGTCGGCGACCGTTCGCGGTAGTCCGCATCTCGCGACCCAGGTCTCCGCCGCATAAAAGTGGGCCGACATCTCCACCACCAGCCGACCGATCAGCTCGGGCTCCGTCGGACGCACATGCCGAATGGCGATGTCGGCCTCGCGTCGCCGCAAGTCGCTGATCGAATCGGTGGCGACTACGACGAGTGTCACCTGGGGCGCCATCGTCCGCACGTGCTCGATGATTTCCGGGAGAAAGTAAGCGGAAAACGCGTCGGTCGCGGAAATGACGACTCGTCCGGTGACGTCCTGCGCTTTTCCTTCAGCGGCGAGCGACATCGCATCGGCGGCCGCTGCCATAGCCCGCGCGTGCTCCAGAAGTGCCCGCCCGGTATCGGTCAGGACCAGTCGCTTGCCGACTCGTTCGAACAACGCAACGCCGAGCCCGGCCTCCAGTGAGGCTACCTGGCGCGACAAGGTCGGTTGCGTGAGGCCGAGCTTGCGGGCAGCGGCCGATAGCGAGCCAGTATCCACTGTTGCGCAGAACGCCCGTGCCGCATTCCAATCCAGCTCTTTCATAAAAGCACGTATATCGGATGTACCGAATTCGGCAATTCGCAACATTTTCGCATGTGTTAGCAAGCTGCTCTCCATGGAGGAACTCATGCTCAGACACATCGACGACCGGCAGTTCTGGGACCGTGCTGCCCGGAAGTATGCCCGTCACCCCATCAAGGACATGGCTGGCTATATGCGCACCGTCGACCGCACGCGCGAGCTGTTGCGCGACACGGACACGGTGCTCGAGCTGGGCTGCGGCACCGGCACCACCGCGTTGGCACTTGCGCCGGCGGTCGCCAGTCTCGTGGGTACCGACGTTTCAGGCGAGATGATCGACATCGCCAAAGAGAAGGCAACTGCACAAGGCTGCGAAAATGCCGAGTTTCTTGTCGCGCCGGCTGATCGTGCCATCGTCGCCGACGGGACCTGCGACGTGGTACTTGCTTTCAACGTTCTGCATCTGATCGCCGATCGGACTTCAGTGTTGCGGCAGGCCAACCGCGTGCTGAAGCCCGGCGGGCTGTTCATCTCGAAGACGCCTTGCCTGTCCGAGATGAACCCTCTCCTCAGGCTTGCCGTGCCCATGGCGCGGTTCGTGGGCAAGGCGCCTCACGTGTCCTTCTTCTCGGCGAAAGAGCTGCAACGGGAGATCGAAAGCGCGGGCTTCGAGATCATCGATCGCGCACGCCATGGCTCCGGGCGCAAGGACGCTCGCATCTTCGTCGTAGCGCGCGCGCTCTAAATCCCCTCCACCCACGCATCCCCGCCACGTCTCCCCTGCACACCGCTCTGATTGCCAGCCCCGCGTCGTCTCTCTAAGCTTCGTCGATCCGATGACCCGCATGACGAGGCAAGCCGTCCGATGGCGCAGACTGTGCTGCTTGCCGAGTTCATGCACGAGACCAACACCTTCAGCGTCCAGCTGACCGGCGAAAAGTCGTTCGAGGCGCGCGGCGTCTACCGCGACAACGAGATCCGCGCCGCCTTCGCCGGCACCCGTACCGCTCTCGGCGCAGCACTCGAAGAGGCAGCTGCCCGCGGCTGGTCGCTGATCACCCCGCTCGCCGCCGACGCCAACCCGGCTGGCCGCGTCACCGACCGGGCCTTCGAGCACTACGCCGGGCTGATCACGCAGCGCGCGGCGGGCGTCGATGGCGTGCTGCTACACCTGCACGGCGCCATGGCAACCGAGAGCCTCGACGACGGCGAGGGCGAATTGCTGCGCCGGTTGCGCGCCACGGTCGGTGCCGAGGTGCCGATCGTCGCGGTGCTCGACCTGCACGCGACGCTGACGGAACAGATGGCCGCCAACGCCAGCGCGCTGATCTCGTATCGCACCTACCCGCACGTCGATCAGTACGAGCGCATGCAGCAGGCCGCCAGTCTGCTCGCCCGCGCCATGGACGGCGAGATCCAGCCGCGCTGTGTGGTCGCGCGCCGGCCGATCCTGTACGCGCTCGATGGTGGGCGGACGACATCGCCGCCGATGCTGGAACTGCTGCGGCGTGGCGACGAGATCGAAACACAGCGGGCGGCACTCGTCATCAGCGTGCAGGCCGGGTTCTCGTCTGCCGACGTGCACGACATCGGCCCCTCGATCGCGGTCACCTATGACGCCCTGCGCGAGACGCGCGGCGAGGCGACGGCCATCGCCGATATGCTGATCGACTATGCGTGGCAAGAGCGGCACGTCTCCAACATCCATTTCACCCCGCTCGCCGATGCGATCGCACGCGCCAAAGCCGGCCAGCGCGATGCCACGCGACCATTGGTGATCTCCGACTACTCCGACAATCCGGGCTCGGGCGCTTACGGCGATGCCACGCGCCTGCTCGCGGCCGTACTCGAAGCGCGGCTCGAAAACGCAGCCTTCCACGCGATCTGCGACAGCGAGGCCGCGCGCGCGGCGGCCGCGGCCGGTGTCGGCAATCAGGTTACGCTGCAACTCGGCGGCAAAGTCGATCCAACCATGGGCGGAGGTCCGCTGACACTGACGGCGCATGTCGTGGCACTCACCGACGGCCGCTTCAGGGCCTACGGGCCGATGGGCGGCGGCGCCTGGCGCACCTACGGTCTCTCCGCGTTGCTGCGCGTCGACGACGTCGAGATCGTCGTCATCACCAACAACGGGCAGGCGACCGACCTCGCCCAGTTCGGTTCACTCGGCGTCGAGCCGACCCGCAAGGCGACGCTGATCGTCAAATCGATGCAGCACTTCCGCGCCGCCTTCGAGCCGATCGCGCGAGAGGTGATCGAGGTCGACACCGGCGCACTCTCGACCCGCGATTTCAAGTCCCGCCCCTACACGCGCGTGCGCCGCCCGATTTTTCCGCTCGACGACATCTGAGATCACCTCATGACCGCACTCGCCGCCGACATCGTGCTCACCAATGGTCCCGTCTGGTGTGGGCGGCGCGAGGGCGTCGTCGAGGCGGTGGCCCTCTGGCAGGGGCGCGTGCTGGCGACCGGCCGGGCTGGCGAGATCGAGGGGCTGATCGGTCGCCACACGAACGTGATCGACCTCGCCGGCCGCCTTGCTACTCCGGGCCTCAACGATTCCCACCTCCATCTGATCGCGCTCGGCCTGATGATGGGTTGGGTCGACGCAAGGCCTGCTGCCGCGCCGACGCTCGCAAGCCTGCTTTCGGCCATCCGGGCGCGCGCGCAGACCGTGCCGGCCGGCACCTGGATCCTGGCGCGCGGCTACGACCAGACCAAGCTCGACGTCGGCCGTCACCCGACACGCGACGATCTCGATGCGGTAGCGCCCGATCATCCCGTGCTGCTGACCCGGACCTGCGGCCACATCTCGATCGCCAACTCGCCGGCGCTGGCCTTAGCCGGCATCGACGAGACGACGCCGGCTCCTCCTGGCGGGCTGATCGAGCAGGCCGGCGGGCAGCTGACCGGGTTGCTTGCCGAGAACGCGCGGGCGGCGGTGATGGCTGCCATCCCGCCACTCACCGACGATGAATTGGTCATCGCTATCGAGCGTGGTGGGGAACGGCTGCTCTCGCTCGGCATCACCAGCTGCATGGATGCAGCCGTCGGTCAGCGCGCCGGCTTCCGCGAGATCGCCGCCTATCACCGTGCCAGGCGTGAAGGCCGCTTGCCCGTGCGCACCTGGCTGACGTTGCTCGGCGACGAGGGCCGCTCGATCGTGCCCCAGTGCCGCGATGCGGGGCTGATCAGCGGCACGGGTGACGAGATGCTGATGATCGGCGCCGTGAAGCTGTTTCTCGACGGTTCGGCCGGCGGCCGCACCGCCTGGATGAGCGAGCCCTACCTCGGCGGCGATGGCGTCACCGGCGTCGCGATGTGGTCCGACGCCGATCTCGAGCGGCAGGTGATGGAGCATCATCAGGCCGGCTATCAGCTCGCCTGTCATGCGATCGGCGACGCGGCCATCGAGCAGCTGATCACCGCCTACGAGAAGGCGCTCGCAGCCCATCCCGATCCTGAACGCCGCCATCGGATCGAGCATTGCGGGTTCTCGACGCCCGCCCAGCACGCGCGCATGGTGGCAGCCGGCATCTACCCCTGTCCGCAGCAGGTGTTCGTCTACGATTTCGGCGATTCTTACGTGTCGGTGCTCGGCGAGGCGCGCGCGTTGTCGAGCTATCCGTTCGCCACCTGGGCCGCCTTCGGATTGAGGCCCGCGACCGGGAGCGATGCGCCCGTCTGCGATCCCGATCCCTTTCCCAACCTTTATTCCATGCTGACGCGCAAGACGTGGCGCGGCACGACGATGGATGATCGCGAGTGCGTCGGCATCGCGACAGCCCTCGCCGCCTACACCGAAGAGGCCGCGTTCTCGCAGAAGCTCGAGGACGTCAAAGGACGCCTCGTGCCGGGCCATCTCGCCGACGTCGCGGTGTTTTCGCGCAACCTTTTGACCGCCACGCCCGACGAGATTCTGCGCGACACGCGCTGCGACATGACGATCCGCGGCGGCCGCGTCGTATACGACCGACTGGGCGCCACAGCAGTGGCGAGGTCTGCATAAGGAAGTGGACAAGCGCTGTCGCTACCGCGCAAGTTCGAGAGCCGTTTGACGCGTGCAACCGATGTTGGAGGAACCGACGTGCTGAAGAAACTGACGCTTGCCGCCGTGCTTGCGCTGATGGCCCTGCCGGCCGAGGCCCAGACGCCGCGCCCTGGTGGCACGATCCGCTTCACGGCCGCTTACGGGTCGTCGTTCTCGTCGATGGACATCCACGCGACCAACCGGACGCAGGACGAGATCTGGGCCTGGGCGATCCACCGCCGGCTCTATTCGTGGGACACCGCGCAGAACAAGCCGGTGCCCGAGCTGATGACCTCGGTGACACCGTCCGCGGGTGGCCTCGTGCACACCTTCAAGCTCCTGGACAACGTCTATTTCCACCACGGCAAGAAGCTTTCAACGGATGACGTGATCTGGACGTTCACGCGTATCATGGACGGCTCCAAGGGCTTCCCTGGCGCGCGCTATGTGCGCAACATCAAAGGCGCCGTCGAGGTCGAGAAGGGCCAGGCCAAGGAAATCGCCGGCCTCAAGAAGATCGATGATCTGACCTTCGAAATGACGCTCACCGAGAAGTCCGATCCAGGCTTCATGTTCATGGCCGGCACCACGTCGATCTATCCCTCCGACATCGGCGGCAATGCCGACTACATCACCAAGCCGTCGGGCCTCGGGCCGTTCAAGTTCGTCGAGCACATCCCGGGCTCCCGCCTCGTCGGCGACAAGTGGGAGAAGTACTACAAGCCCGGCAAGCCCTACGCCGACCGCATCGTGATCTCGATCATGGGCGAGGCGGCAGCGCGCGACGTCGCATTCCGCAACAAGGAGATCGACGTTTCGATCCTCGGGCCGACGCAGTACGTCGCCTATCGCGCCGATCCGGAGTTGTCGAAGAACATCCTCGAGGTGGCCGAGGTGTTCACCCGCAACATGGGCATGAACCCGTCCTTCAAGCCGTTCGCCGACAAGCGCGTGCGCCAGGCGATCAACCACGCGATCGACACCGACCTGATCATCAAGCGGCTCGTCAAGGACAAGGCGTTCCGTGCAACCGGCTGGCTGCCGCTCACATCACCCGCCTATGACAAGTCGCTTCAGCCGTACGCCTTCGATCAGGCCAAGGCGAAACAGCTGCTGGTCGACGCCGGCTATCCGGACGGCTTCGAGTTCGAGTGGACCGCGACCTCCAACGAGAGCTGGGGCATCCCGATCGTCGAGGCCGTGATCCCGATGCTCGCCAAGGTCGGCGTCAAGGTGAAGATCAAGCCAGTCGAGGGCGCCGTACTCGCCGAGACGATCCGCAAGGGCGACTTCCAGGCCTACATCTGGTCGAACGCGACCGGGCCCGATCCTCTGACAGCGATGAAGTGCTACCACTCCAAGACGCCGCAGACGGCTTGCAACTACGTCAAGTTCGCCAACGCCGAAGTCGACACTCTGCTCGACGAGGCCGCCGCGACCGACGACGCCGCCAAGCGCATCGAGCTGATCAAGAAGGCCAACGCCATCGTCTACGCGGAAGCGCCGATCTGGTTCTTCAACTACAACAAGGCTGTGTTGGCCTATCAGCCGTGGCTCAAGGGACTGCAGGCCAACGCCACCGAACTCGCCCTCCAGCACTACGACGAGATGTGGGTCGACGCCTCGTCGCCCGCCGCCAAGTAGCCGCCACGGCTTAGTCGCCACGAACATCGGCGTCAGCCGGCCGCCATTGTCGGCCGGCTGACCCTCGAGGCCCGCGCATGCTCTCCTTCCTTCTCCGCCGCCTCATGCAGACAGTGCCGATCCTCGTCGCGGTGGCGGGGCTCATCTTCGTGTTGTTCAGCGTCATTCCGGGCTCGTTCGAATCGAGCCTGATGGACGACGGCAAGTCGATGATCGACGAGCAGACGGTGCAGCGCATCCGCAAGGAACTGGGTCTCGACCAGCCTGTCGCCGTGCGCTTTGTGCGCTATGTCGGCAGTCTCGCGACGCTCGACCTCGGCACCTCGTTCCGCACGCGCCAGCCGGTCACCACGGTGATCGCCGAGCGGCTCTGGCCGACGCTCAAGCTCGCGCTCGCAGCCACCCTATTCGCCGTCGTGCTCGGCATTCCATTGGGCTTCCTTGCCGCGATGCGGCCGGGCACATTGATTGACAGCGCATCGATGGTGGTGGCGGTCTCCGGCCTGTCGCTGCCGAAATTCTGGCTCGGCCTGCTGCTCATGTACCTGTTCGCGCTGACGCTCGGCTGGCTGCCGAGCTTCGGCTACGGCAACGGCGGCATTTCGCACCTGATCCTGCCGGCGATCGCGCTCGGCGTTTCGCCGCTCGGCCTGCTGGCGCGCACGACGCGGGCGGCCGTGCTCGACATCATGAATGCGGACTTCGTGCGCACGGCGCGCTCCAAGGGCATGAGTGAGGTGCGCGTCGTCAGGTGGCATCTCGCCCGCAACGCGCTGGTCATCGTGCTGACCACAGTCGGCCTGCAGTTCGGCTCGGTCATCGGCCAGGCGGTCGTCGTCGAAAAGCTGTTCGCCTGGCCGGGTCTCGGATCGCTGCTGGTCGACAGCGTGTCGCTGCGCGACATCCCGGTCGTGCAAGGCTGCATTCTGACGCTCGTGCTGTTCTTCCTCGTCGTCAATCTGGTCGTCGACGTCCTCGCCGCATTGGTCGACCCGCGCATCCGCTACACCTGATCCCGCACCCGAGAGCCGCCATGAAGTTCGCCGCATGAAGATCAGGGTCAATCTGTGGCTCGGGGCCGTGTTGTTCGTCACCGTCGTGCTGGCCGGCATCCTCGCGCCCTGGCTCGCCCACACCGATCCGGTGATGGACGCCAACCTGATGAACGCCGAGACGCCGCCCGGCGCCGAGTTCTGGTTCGGCACCGACGCGCAGGGTCGCGACATCTATAGCCGCGTGCTGCATGGCGCCCGCATTTCGCTCACCGTCGGCATCGTCACGCAGCTCATCAACACCGTGATCGGCGTCGCGCTCGGCATGTCGGCCGGCTACTGGGGTGGCTGGTGGGACGATGTCGTCAGCGGCTTGACCAACATGATGCTGGCGATCCCTTCGCTCGTCTTCGCGCTCGCCGTGATGGCGATCCTGACGCCGGGGCTGACCAGCCTGCTGATCGCGCTCGGGCTGACCAACTGGTCGCACACCTGCCGGCTGTCGCGAGCGGCGACCCTGTCGGTCCGCAACCAGGGCTACATTCGCGCAGCCCAGGTGCTCGGCTTCTCCGACCTGCACATCATGATGCGCGAGGTGCTGCCCAACATCGCCGGGCCGATTATCGTCATCGGCACGCTCGGCATGGGCGGCGCGGTGCTAGCGGAAGCCTCGCTGTCGTTCCTCGGCCTCGGCATCCGCCCGCCCTACCCGAGCTGGGGCAGCATGCTCTCGGACGCGCGCGACCAGATCACCACGGCGCCGTGGGTGTCGATCTTCCCGGGCCTCGCGATCTTCATCACCGTGCTCGGCCTCAACCTGCTCGGCGACGGCCTGCGCGACATCCTCGATCCCCAGGACAGGGCGCGGCGGTCATGACAGGAGACGCCCTGCTCGAAGTCGACCGCTTGACCATCGCCTTGACGCAGGACGGCGTCGCGCATTCGGCCGTCAAGGAGGTGTCGTTCAGCATTGGCCGCGGCGAGACACTCGGCCTCGTCGGTGAATCCGGCTGCGGCAAGTCCATCACCGCGCTGGCGCTGATCGGCCTGTTGCGGCGCCCGCTGTCGATCGGTGGCGGCAGTATCCGCTTCAAGGGCCGCGAGATCCAGTCGCTGAGCGACGCCGAGATGCGCCGGCTGCGCGGCAATGCCATCTCGATGATCTTCCAGGAGCCGATGACGGCGTTGAACCCCCTGTCGCCGATCGGCCGCCAGATCGCCGAGATGTTCGTCCTGCACAAGGGCGCGACCTGGCACGAAGCCGAGCGTCAAGCGGTGGCAGCGCTCGGCCGCGTACAGGTGCCGGCGCCGGAAGCGCGCGCCAAGGACTATCCCCACCAGCTCTCCGGCGGTATGCGCCAGCGTGTGATGATCGCCATTGCGCTCGCCTGCCGGCCCGACCTGCTGCTCGCCGACGAGCCGACGACGGCGCTCGACGTGACGGTGCAGGCCGAGATCCTCGAACTGATCCGCGATCTCTCGGCCGCGGAGGGCACCGCCGTGCTGATGATCAGCCACGACCTCGGCCTGATCGCCAACATGTGCCGCAGCGTCGGCGTGATGTATGCCGGCCGCCTCGTCGAGCAGCAGGCGGCCGAGGCGATCTTCACCGGGCCGCGCCATCCCTACACGCAAGGGCTCGTCGCCTCGCTGCCGCTGCTCGGCAACCGCGCGCGCCATGGCCGCAAGCGCCTGCAGGAGATCGCCGGCGTGGTGCCGCCGGTCAGCGCCTATCCGGCCGGCTGCCGCTTCGCGCCGCGCTGCGAGCGGGCGGACGCGGTCTGCCGTGACGTCGATCCCGAGCCGACGGCGCTTCCGGGCGGCGGCCACGTGCGGTGCCATCATCCGGTGACGGCGGGGGCGAACGCATCATGACGGTTCCGGCGTCGTCATCACCGCTGCTGTCCGTCGAGGGGCTCAGCATACATTTCGAGATCGGCAGCGGGCTGTTCGGCAAGGGCGGGCGCACGCTGCGCGCCGTCGACGGCGTCGACCTGACGCTGGCGCGCGGCGAATGCCTCGGGCTCGTCGGTGAATCGGGGTGCGGGAAGACGACGCTCGCCAGCGCCATCATGGGCCTCGCCACGCCGACGGCGGGCCGCATCCTGCTCGACGGCGAGGACATCATCGGTCACGGCCGCATGGCGCGCGCGCGGCTCGCCCAGATCGTGTTCCAGGATCCCTATTCTTCGCTCAACCCGCGCCTCACCGTGCGCGCGATGCTCGAAGCGCCGCTGCGGCTGCATGGCGTCACCGGCAAGAGCGAGCTCGACGATCGTATCGCAGAGATGCTGCGCCACGTCGGCCTGCGCCCCGAGCATGCGCAACGTTTCCCGCATGAGTTCTCGGGCGGCCAGCGCCAGCGTCTCGGCATCGCACGCGCCATCATCCTGCGGCCCAAAGTCGTGGTGCTCGACGAACCCGTGTCGGCGCTCGACGTGTCGATACGGGCGCAGATCATCAATCTGTTGATCGAACTGAAGGAGACCCTCGCGCTCTCCTACATCATGATCAGCCACGATCTCGGCGTCGTCGAACACATGAGCGACCGCGTCGCCGTCATGTACTTCGGCCGCATCGTCGAGACGGGCGACTGGGAGCGCGTGTTCAGCGCGCCACGGCATCCCTACACGCGCGGCCTGATCGATGCGATCCCCGATCCGTTCCGCACGCGGCGCGGCGAACGCATCACCGGCGAGATGCCGAACCCGTTGGCGCCGCCGAAGGGCTGCGCGTTCCATCCGCGCTGTCCGGTGCACGACGAACGCTGCGTCGGCGCAGCGCAGCCGGAGCTCGACGAGATCGAGCCGGCGCATGCGGTGCGCTGCTTCCGCGCCACCGAACTTGCATGACGACACGCGACCACCGAACGGGACGAGCATGGCACCGGCACTGACCAGCATCACCTTCGACAGCTTGCAGGCGGGGCCGCGCCTGCTGGTGCTTGGCGCCGTGCATGGCAACGAGACCTGCGGACCCGGCGGCATTGCTCGCGCGATCGGCGAGATCGAGGCGGGGCAACTCACAGTCGCGCGCGGCGCCGTCACCTTCGTGCCGATCGTCAACCGCAAGGCCTACGACCAGCGCACGCGAGAGGGCGACCGCAACCTCAACCGGCTGTTCGGCGTGCGCGCGATCGCCGTCGACAACGAAGACCGAATCGCCAACGCGCTGGCACCTCTGCTTGCCCGCCACGACGCGCTGCTCGACATCCATTCCTTTTCCAGCGACGGCGAGCCGTTCGTATTTTTCGGCCCCGAAGACAACACTGGCAATCTCGAGCCGTTCCGCCACGGCGCTGCCGAATTGGCGTTCGCCGCAGCGCTCGGGCCGGAATTGCTGATGCATGGCTGGCTGCCGGCCTACGCCCGCTTGCTCGAAGAACGCCAGCGTGTGGGCTTCGCTGCCACCTCGATCGACGAAGGCGTCGGCACCACCGAGTTCATGCGTTACGCTGGCGGCTACGGCGTGACAATCGAATGCGGCCGCCACGACGATCCGGCCGGCGTCGAGGTCGCATATGTGGCGATCCGCAACGCGCTCGCCCACCTCGCGCTCACCGGCGAGCGCGCCCCACCACCGCCGCCCCGGCGCGTGTTGGAGCTGACCGAGATGGCACTCTGCCGCACCGAGGGCGACCGCATCGAGGGCCACTGGCAGACCGGCGACGCGGTGAAGGCCGGCACAGTGATCGCGCGACGCGCCGATGGCATCGTGATCGCGGCCGAACGCGACGGCTTTGTCGTGTTTCCCAAGCCCGATGCCGTGCCCGGTCAGACGCTGTTCTACTTCGCAGTGACGAGCACGCCCCGCTGAGATCGCGGCTGAGCTCGGCCGACGAGACATTTTCCCCCACTCTGATCGGTCCGATGCTTGTCAGTGCAAGGCGAGCCTCGATACCGTCATCGGGCGATTCCAACCGACAACAAGACGGGTGCCGCGGGTGATCGAGGTCGTCGTACCACTGGTGGTGATCGGCACGCTGGTGGCCGGCGCCATCGCCATCATCGCTTTCAAGCTCGCGCCGCCGATGCGCGTGCACCGGGTCGTCTACGACGTCAGCCCCGACTTGCCGGTGCCGTTCGGCTACGCCATGGCGTGGCTCGCACTGCGCACTAAGGAGACCGACCGGGTCGTGGCGGCGCTCGGCCTCGACCAGCCGGCACAGTGCAACTGGTCGACTGGCCTCGGCACTGTTTACGACGCCGACCTCGGCGCCTCGCGCGTGTTCGTCTCGCCGCCGGTCGACGGCTGGACGCTAGTCGCCGGCCTCGCCTTGCCGCATCCGGCAGCCGACGCCTTCGTCGACAAGCTGACGCCGGAATTGCTCCGCCTCTCCATTGATTTCGCCGAGGCGCAGTACTTCGTGTCCTACCCGGCGCTCGACATGTTCGCCTGGGTACGTGCCACCAGCGGCAAGCTCACCCGTGCGTTTGCCATGAGCGAAGCCGGCGTCATTGCCAACAAGGGGCGGACTTCGCGCGAGGAGAAGGCGCTCGGGCTGAAGATGTTCGAGGTGCGCGGCGTCAAGGGGCGGCAGGGCCCCATCGGCGGCCCCCTGCTGCTCTATCCGACCGAGCGGCACGTGATGCGCGTCGCCGGTCAATGGAGCCTCGATCCGACGGTCATCGACAAGTTGGCGCGGCAGTCTCCGGGCCTCGGCCGTATCGGGTTCGCACCGGCCGGCTGGCGCGTCGAACTGCAGAAGCGCAAGCACGCGGCGTGATCCACGACACCGGCTTTATGATCAGCGGACCGAGCCTGTGATGATCGCCCGCTCTGCGGAAGTGACGCTCGGCTCCCAACCGGCTCCCACCGGCGGCTGCGTCAGCACGGTCGCCGCCTCGATCCGATCCTGAGCTACAGCGGCAGGCGACGTCGGGCCGGCCGTCGTTGCCGTGGCCCAGTTCTGGATTCGCACCGGTAATCGGTCGCCGCGCGCAGCAAGCCGCCGTGACACGACGCTGCCGGCACCCAGCGGGCATGCCTGCCTAGCGGCCAATTGAGAGCCAGCATCGCGGGTGAGCGTGATGCAGCCCTCGGACCGCGCTTGCCTCGGCGTCGTCGTCAAGGGGGCATCGGCAAGTTCTGGGTTCGCCGAGGCATCCAGCGCGCGCCCCCGCGCGGCAGTGAGTTGCCCCGTCGGCTTACCGAGCAACAGGCCCGCCAGCACGGATGAACTCGCCGTCTGCTGACCGCCGACGACGGCGGTCAGGAACGCCCAGAACCCGAGCGCGTGCCAAACCGCGATGCCAGCGAAGAATCCGATCGCACCGGCCGCAAGCGGTGACATCGCACGTCGCGGGGCACGGCTTTGGCCGCTACGGGCGGCAGGCGGTCGCTGGCTGGATGCCACGGCTTCTGGTGGAACTTGCGGCGCCATCCCCACGCGCGAGGTTGGCTCCTGCCCCTGTCTCGCCGCATCCGGTCTCCACGTCATCCAGCCCCGCCCTCTGTCGCGCCGTGCAAATCATTGCACCACGCCGACATTGATTGGGGCGAGCGGACGGCGGCAACGCCAGCGAGGCTCAGCGTCGCGCGCCGTCCACAGAATCATGCGCGGCATGCCGTACGCGCTCCGTAGTCAAGCGCGCTGGCGCCACAACACCAGGTCTGGGTCAGCGCGCGGCCGGCACGTACAACCTGTCGGCGGCGCACAGCCGGCGCTGAGCCTCGTTGGACCCGCAGTCGCGGAACGCGCCGGTCTTGGTCAGGCAGATGCGCACCTCGCGCAGCGGATTGCCGCTGCCGCGCTTGCACACGACGCCCATCATCTCGGGCTTCAGGCCCGGGTTGGCCGCGACGAAGGCGTTGATCACCTCGCGCGGCGAGATCGTCGAGGGCTTATCGGCCGACTGGAAGCGCGGGGGCAGCACCACCTTCGAGTAGAGCCGGCGCGAGACGGCATAGTACTGCTCGGGGCTGAGGCCGGAGCAGGTGCCATGCTTCTTGTACTCGTGGATGATCAGGCCGCGGCTCGGCATGATGTCCATCATGCTCGAGATCACGTTGTTCGGCACGAAGGGTCGTTCCCGCGTCTGGCAATTTTCCGGGAAGCCGCGCTCGTACTGGGGCCACAGCCCATGCAGTACGAAGGCGTAGGGACGCGACCTGCTGCGGTCGCACTGCGGATCGCGACGGTTCTGCCCCTCGTCGGCGCAATAGGTCGGGCTCCACGACAGCACCAGTGAGTAGTAATCGAACTCGCCGGCGATGTTCTTCTGCTGCTGGCCGCCGCGCTGCGCGCCATAGCCGCCGTATGGCTCGCGCTGGGCATGCGCAGTGCCGGCGAGCGCCAGCGACAGTGTGGCGAACGCAAGGAGTGCGAGGCGGGCGATGGTCATCGGGTAGGTATCCGTGGTCGGGTGGCAAGGCGCCGAAGTGCTGATGGTGGCGCGAGAAAGGGCAAGTTCTCTCGTCCGTTACGCCGCCGAAAGAGCATAACTGTGGCGGCGGGGGCAAGGGGCGGTATGCGGCGCGAAGACCTCGGCCCTCCGCAGGCCGGCCTGCACCCTGTTCAGTCTGCCGCCAGTGCGGCGAGGATCCGCGCCCAGCTGCGCGCGCCCTTGCGGAAGCTCTGCACGTTGTACTTCTCGTTCGGCGAATGGATGCGATCGTCGTCGAGGCCGAAGCCGATCAGCAGGCTGTCCATGCCGAGCGCGTCCTTGAACGACTTGACGATCGGGATCGAGCCGCCGAGCGCCATGAGGGCGGGTGCCTTGCCCCATTCCGCTTCGAGCGCCTTGGCCGCGCGGGCGAAGTGCGGTGCGGTCTGGTCGAAGGCGATCGCCGGGCTGCCGCGCTCGCCACGGAACTCGGCCGTGCAGTCGGCCGGCAGGCGCTCGTCGAAGAACTGCATCAGCCCCTTGATGACGCCGTCAGGGTCCTGTCCGGGCACGAGACGGCAGGTGATCTTCACCGATGCCTCCGCCGGGATCACCGTCTTGGTGCCGATACCCTGGTAACCGCCGGTGATACCGTTGAACTCGCAGGTCGGTCGCGCCCACACCTGCTCCAGCACGGAAAAGCGCTTCTCGCCGGACGGTACCGAGAGCCCGACTTTACCGAGGAACTCGGCCTCGTCGAAGCCGAGTTCGCGCCACTGCTTCAACTGCTTGGCCGACGGCTTGAGGATGCCGTCGTAGAAGCCGGGGGACGTGACGCGGCCCTGGCGGTCGTGCAACTGGCCGATGATCGAGGCGAGCACGCGGATCGGGTTGGCCGCAGCCCCGCCATAGAGCCCCGAGTGCAGGTCGCGCGAGGCCGCCTTGACGACGACTTCGAGGCCGGCGAGGCCCCGGAGCTGGGTGGTGATCGCGGGGGTATCCTTGTCCCACTGGCCGGTGTCGCAGACCAGCACGAGGTCGGCCTTGATCTCGCGGCCGTGCTTCTTGAGGAAGCCCGGCAGGCTCGGGCTGCCGCATTCCTCTTCGCCTTCCAGCAGCACAGAGACGGCGATCGGCAATTCGCCGGCAACCTGTTTCCATGCTCGCGCCGCCTCGAAGAACGTCGACAGCTGACCCTTGTTGTCTTCGGCGCCGCGCGCCACGATGACCTGACCGTTGCCCTTTTCGGTCGCCAGCCGCGGCTCGAACGGCGGCGTCTTCCAAAGCGCCAGCGGGTCGGGCGGCTGCACGTCGTAGTGACCGTAGAACAGTACGTGCGGCGTGCCCTTGGCGATCTTCTCGCGGTCGTGGCCGACCACCATGGGATGGCCGGTGGTGTCGACGACTTCAGCTTCCGCGAAACCGATGTCGCGGAGTTGGCTGGCGCACCATTCGGCGGCCTTGCGGCAGCTCGCGGCGTAGGCCGGATCGGTCGAGATACTGTCGATCCGCAACAGCTCGAACAGTCGCTCCAGCGCTTTGTCGCGCGAGGTATCGAGGGCCTTGAGAACGGCGGGCAGCTGACTGGTCATGGCAGGGTCCGGATCGGCGGTGGGCGGAGGTGGTGGGGGCGAGTTGTCGCCGAAATAGCGGGAGTTGTGGGCGA
>Ga0247831_1005487_pt1 | contig 15822 bp, 16 predicted proteins | sample LaCruzMarch2015__9_FD_192406 | JGI IMG/M metagenome (GOLD analysis project Ga0247831, IMG submission 192406) | Freshwater microbial communities from meromictic Lake La Cruz, Castile-La Mancha, Spain - LaCruzMarch2015_1m | ecosystem: Environmental > Aquatic > Freshwater > Lake | place: Spain... | reverse complement strand
TAGTATACTTTGGCAAAATAATATCTTTTTTATAATCTTCTAATATTTTATCAGAATAGGGTGGATAAGGAATATGATAACTATTAGAATAATCATAGTATAATATATAATAAATATTTTTGTAACTAAAATATATTTTCAATCTAATATCATCATTTTGATTAAAAGAGATATTATATTTACAATATAAATCAATAATAGTATATTTATCTATTTTATTAATATTTTTATTATGAAAATATTCAGTTACATCTATATAATTGTTTAAATTTTTAAATAATTGAATTTTTATTAGAGAATAATCTTTAATTGGAAATAAATATTTATTTAATTTAATTTTAAGTAAAAGTACATAATCAAGTATTTCATATCTATAATTTATCATAAAATAACTTAAATATCCTAGATTAGTAATTAATTTTAAATACCATTTATCACAAAATAAATTAATAGATATTAATGGTATAATTTTCAATATTTCAAGCATTTTTATATTACAATATTTATAATATAACTTTAAATACTATAAAAAATTGAATTATTTTTAATATAAAAATATAAATTTAAGACATATTATAAGATAAATGCCTTCAGAAAAAAAAAAAGATCAAATAATGAATTTAATTCAAAAATTTAAAAAAAATGGAATCAAAGTTCTAGAAGAATTAAATGAAGATCAATTAGCGTCTATAATTAGAGAGGCTAATAAAGCTTATTATACAGATTTTCCACTTATGACAGATAATGAATATGATATTATTAAAGAATTTATTGAAGAAAAATATCCAAATAATAATGTATTAGAAGAGATTGGAGCACCTGTTACAAAAAATAAAGTAAAATTACCTTATTATATGGGATCTATGGAGAAAATAAAACCAGATACAAAAGCACTTGATGATTGGAAAAAAAAATATTCCGGTCCTTATCTCCTATCTCCTAAATTAGATGGTATAAGTGCTTTATATGTTAATGAAAATGGTAAGGAAAATTTATATAAACGCGGAGATCGTACAATGGCTCAAGATATCTCTCATTTAATTCCTTTTTTACACCTTCCTAAAACAAAAGATATTGTAATTAGAGGTGAACTAATAATCTCTAAAGAGGTTTTTCAAAAAAAATACAAAAATGATTTTGCCAATCCAAGAAATATGGTATCTGGATTAACTAGTAAAAAGAATTTTGATGAAAGAATAAAAGATATAATTTTTGTTGCTCATGAATTAATTAAACCAGAAAAAAAACCATCTGAGCAATTTCAATATTTATATAATTTAGATATTAATACAGCTATAACTAAATTAGAAAAGAATATAACAAATGAAATGTTATCAGAGTTATTAATTAATTGGCGCGAGACATATAAATATGATACAGACGGAATTATTGTAACAGATGATAAAATCTATGAAAGAAAATCTAAAAATCCAGAGCATTCCTTTGCTTTTAAAATGATTTTATCAGATCAAATAGCTGAGGCAAAAGTTGTAGACGTAATATGGACACCTAGTAAAGATGGATATTTGAAACCAAGAGTTAAAATTGAACCGATTTATATAGGAGGTGTTAAAATAGAGTATGCAACAGGATTTAATGCTGCATTTATTGAAAATAATAAAATTGGTATTGGAGCTTTAATACAAATTATACGAAGTGGTGATGTTATACCAGATATACAATCTGTTACAACACCATCAGAATTTCCTAAAATGCCGGATGTTCCATACAAATGGACAGATACTCATGTTGATGCAATTCTATTAGATTTTGAAACTGATAAAACAGTTATTGAAAAAAATATAACTGCCTTTTTTAAAGGTATTGAAGTTGATGGGATAGGCTCTGGAAATGTTAGTCGATTAATGGAAGCTGGTTTTGATACCATTCCTAAAATTTTAGAAATGAATTTAAATGATTTTTTAAAAGTAGAAGGATTTAAAACAAAAATGGCTGATAAACTTTACCATGGAATAATAGAAAAAATAAATGAAGCTTCTTTAGTAGATATTATGGCAGCTTCAAATATATTTGGTAGATCATTTGGTGAAAAAAGATTAGAATTAATTATGGATCAATTACCAGATATACTAACTTCAAAAGAATCAAATAAACATAAAATTGAAAAAGTATCAAGTATTAAAGGTATGGCTGAAAAAACATCTATTGCATTTGTTGAGAAGATCCCATTATTTATTGAATTTTTAGATGAATGTAATCTAACCTATAAATTAGATTCATTAAAAGATTTACCAAAAAAAGAGTATAATGATACACATCCATTATTTGGCAAAACTATAGTAATGACCGGTTTTCGAGATAAAGATTTAATCGATAAATTAAAAAATATTGGTGCTACTCTAGGTTCAAATGTAACTAAAAATACATTTGCATTAATAGTTAAAGATTTAGATGATAAATCAACTAAAATAACAGATGCTAAAAAATTTGATATACCAATAATGCTATTAAATGATTTTTTAGAAAAATATTTCGAATAGAATATTAAATTTATAAAATAATATAATGTATTTTTATAAAAATATAATGTATTTTTTATAAAAAAATAATTTATATTTAATAAAAAATTTATTTATACCTCTTTATTATTATATATAGATAGTAAGATATAATTTAAATAATAAAAATATAATGAATTATAATATTTTAATTTGTAATATTTGTAATTTAGAATTAGACAGTAAAAAAGATATTATTATTTATTATCATGATAAAGATTATCATAAACGATGTATAATGGAAGAATATGAAGATCAAGGTTGGTATACATGCACATATTGCTGTCATGAAGATAAAAATGATTTTTACCTTGATAAATTAATTTGTAAAAAAGATTGTATTACAGTTCAAAATACTAAATGTAAAATAAATAAATTTCATGATGTTATTTATAATAATAAAATATATCATGATTATTGTTTTCAAAAATATATAGATTCTTTACTAGAATTCATAGATATTAACGTGAATGATAATTTAAACGATAATATTTGGATCGATAAAAAAGAAAGAGTTATGGAAAAAAATATATCATCAATCAAGATTAAAGACGGTACTTTAAACCCAGAAGAACTGGAAAAATAAGAGTTTTAAATGAGAAAAGGTGTAATTGATAAATTAAAATTTTCTTCTTATTAACCTAAATTTAAAAAGAATAACATATATAGTGTATATCTTTTATTTGATCAAATATAAAATTTTTATATTTATTTATCAATATATCTCTTATTAGATTTCTATTTAATTCGTTCATTAAATCATAGTTTTAAATTTTTTTATATAAATCATTTACTAGTTAATTATATTATGTATTTCTATGGCAGTTTTTTAAATATTATATATATTTCCAATTAAATTAATATTATAAATATATATATTTATAATATTTTAAATTAAATATTGTTAATATATAATTATAAAATATGGAAGAAGTAAAAGATAATAAAAAATTAAGCTTAATTGAAAAAATAATATTATCAGTATTTATTTTTATAGGAGGATTTATAACATTTTTTTCTTCTTTTGCATTAAATCTTTTTTTTACTGGAGCTGGTCATAGTCATGGAAAAAAAGAATTTTCAATAATAGAAAAAATTAGGTTAGGAAGTATGGTTTCAATTTGGCCTTCAATACCTGTATCATTTTTTATATTATTATTATTAAATATTAATATAGACTATCAAATTAATTTAATAAATTACCTAAAGTGTTTATTATTTATATTTATTATAATATTTCTATATTTTTTTATAAAAATACGGGTATTTTAGTTTTTATTATTAATATTAATAGGCATAGCCGGAAGAATTAAAGTATTTACAATTACAGAATCTATATTCAAACTAACTTTTACCTATTTTTTATTGAAAATATTTTTATTTTTAATAAAAGATAAGTAAAAGATTTTTTTTTATCAATGTTACAATATTGTTCCCAGTTATTTGTAGTTTCAAAATTATATACTGGTCCTCTTATTTTAAGATTATTTTTCAATTCAAAAAGATTAGTCATTTTTTTCAAATATTATTATTCCTAGTGAAGTATAAATATTATTTAAAAAAAAATTTGAGAATAAGAAATCCATCATTTTTTTATAAATTAGTAAAAGTAGTAAACTAATAAAAAATTAATATATAAAAAATTTACACGTGTATTAATTTATAAATTAATATTTATAAACAATGAATATATCTTTAATAAAAAAATACTCATTATTACAATATAATACAAAACCTAAACTATATACAACCAGTAATTATAATAATAAACATATTAATCCTAAAAATAATAATAATTTAATTTTAATATTTATATTAGGATGTTATTTTATATATCAAAAAAATAGATAAAAAATGATAGTTTTATTATTATAAACTATTTTTTTAAAATTAAATAAAGCTATTAAATTTATGTAAAATGACTAATATTAGAAAACATTCTATTGAAATTAACGGAGTAGAATATACGTATTACTCTGGTAAAAATATATATGGTAATTTTGAAATAATAAATAATTCAGATTATTATGACATTTGGTTTCATATAAAAGATAAAAAATCAACACATGTAATATTACATATTCCTAATAATTTTATAGTAGACCATTTAGATAAATTAATTGAAAAAGGAGCAGAAATATGTAAGTTACACACGAACCTTAATAATAATGAGAAAAAAATAGAAATAATATATACAGAAATATCAAACATTGAGATAATAAAAAATTGTATAGGAAAAGTTAAAATTATAGATCAATTAAAAATAAATTGTATAAAAATATAATAAATATATCTCTTACATATATTTATTATCTTATGTAAAAATATAAATAAAATGTATATATATCTGCTTATATTTATTATAATTATAATATTTTTAATGATATACAAAAATAATGTTATTGATTCATTTGATAATTTAGTTCCAGATTTATATACATATGACACTTGTTGTAGTGAAAATCAGATCGCAGATTGTGAAAAGTATGGAAAAACAGGAGTTTGTAATTACTATAAAAATAATAAGTCATGTATGTGTCAAAATAGTTTCTAATTTACATATAATTTTATTTTTATCACTATATATAAAATATTTAAAATAAATATTATATATAATGAATTATAATAAAGCTGTATATAATGTAATATCTACATTTAAAAATAAGTATTCTCTAAATGTTGTCAATAAATTAGCTAATATTGATGATTATAATATAATAATCAATAATCTTTATTTAGGAAATATAAATAAATCAAATGATATTGAATTTTTAAAAAATAATAATATACAAGCTATTATTAATTGCACTGAAAATGAACCTTTTTCAGATTATTTTGATGATAAACTAAAACTTAGAATACCTGTCAATGATAGCAAAGATGAATATAATATAGATAATTTTAAATCATTTATAATAGAATCTGTTAGATTCATAAATTATTGTCTTAACAATGATAAAAGAATATATATACACTGTTATTGGGGATTAATGAGATCAGCTACAGTAGTTGCATGTTATTTAGTTAAAAAATATAATTTAGCACCAAATGATGCAATACAAATTATAAAAGAAAAAAGACCTAGAGCTTTACCATCTTTATATAATTTTAACGATATTATTATAGATATATATGAGAATAAAAATTTTACTCTCTAATTCTTTGTAAAACTCCTGGTATAAATTTAGAAATATAAAATTTCATTTCAGCATTATTATGTACATTTACACCTAAATAGTAATATTTAGGTACTGGTATTTTATTATTTATTAAACCCATAACATATCTTAAAAGTACTAAATAATTATTTATACAATTAATTAAAAATCCCATATTAGTAAATTTCCATGGAGCAGTTGTTATATAGCTATATAAATTAACTTGTTCATTAAAATTTATTACTATATTCTTTTTATTATTAGTTTTCCATGTTATTCTATATGGTGAACCAAATTTCGCATTTTTTTTAAAGAAAAATGCATTTTTTAAAGTTATATCATAAAATGAAACTATAGATATTGATAATCCGGGATAATATTTTATTAAATTATTTACTTTTTCAGTATTTCTTTCAATTACTGCATCATAAAAAACAGAAGGTAATATTAATAAATCATAATAAGCAGGAAGTTGTCTTGCTACTGCAGCATAATCAAAATTAAAAGGCCATGTACTATCCATTATATATATAAATTATATATATAATAAATTTAAATTTACTTATAATTATAAAAATAATAATTATATAAATGGATTCAGATGAAGAAGATAAGAAAAAAACTATTAAAAAACAAAAAATAGAAGTTGTATCTAAGAAGAAACGAAGAAATAGTGAGAGTGATCTATATTTTTATAAGATTAAAGAGAGATCTAGACATGATTCTTATTTTAAAAGTCAAGACAAGATAAAACAGATAGAAATATTAGATAAGGAAGATGAAATTTATAATTATTATAATACAGAAATACCAATTAGATATAAAATTCTATACTCTTCTTTATCTCTTGGTACAAAATCATTAATTATTCAAAAAATAGATATGTATGAAACAATGCATACATCAGATAATGAATATAACAAATTAACAAAATGGTTCAAAGGTTTATCTCAAATACCATTTGATAATTATGTTCAAATGCCTGTTTTATTAAAAGATGGAGATTCAAAAATACAAGAATTTTTATTTAATTCTTATGAAATTCTTAAAAAAACAATCTATGGACAATTAGATGCCAAAAATAAAATTATGCAAATATTAGCACAATGGATTTCTAATCCAAATTCTATTGGACAAGTAATTGCATTAGAGGGTCCACCAGGTGTTGGAAAAACAAGTTTAGTAAAAAATGGAGTTTCTAAAGCTTTGAACCGTCCATTCTGTTTCTATGCATTAGGTGGTGCAACTGATATATCTAATTTAGAAGGACATTCTTATACTTATGAAGGAGCTGTATGGGGTAGAATTGTTGAGATGTTAATGGAAAGTAAGGTCATGAATCCTGTTATATTCTTTGATGAATTAGATAAAATAAGTAATACATCAAAAGGTGAAGAAATAAAAGGATTATTAACTCATTTAACTGATTATACTCAAAATAATATATTCCATGATAAATATTTTTCAGGTATTGATTTAGATTTTTCTAAAGCAATATTTTTCTTTTCTTATAATGATATTAAATTACTAAATCCTATTTTAAAAGATCGTTTAACAATTGTTAAATTTAGTGGTTATACTGTAGACGAAAAAATAAATATTGTAAATGATTTTATTTTACCAGATTTATTAAAAAATATTGGATTTTCAAAGAATGAAATAATATTAAATATAGATATGATTAAATATATTATTAATAAATACACTAATAATGAAGAGGGTGTAAGAAATATTAAGAGAAAGATGGAAGATTTATTATTAAAGATTAATTTACTAAAACTAATGAATAGTAATACTAATATTCATATGTTAGATATTAGTTATAATATAGATAATTTAGTATTTCCATTGCATATTACTACAAAAATTATAGATAATTTATTAAAATCGAAAGATATTGTTAAAGAGAGCTATTATATGATGTACACTTGAGGAAACCAAGGTTTCCTACACATACCTTCCTTTGGTTAACTTAATTATTGTTATAATTATTTTTGTTTTTGTTTTTGTTTTTGTTTTTGTTTTTGTTTTTGTTTTTATAACTAATATTATCTTTATTTTATTGCCAAAATAAAATAAATAATGTAATCTTTTTATTGCCAAAATAAATAATATTATTATTTATTAAGTAAATTAACATAACAACATCTATATACACAATCATCTGTTAATGAAAGAATTCTTATCTCTTCATTACTAAATTTATTTAAGTTATTTCCGTCTAATAAATTTAATTCATCAGAAGAAAAACAAAGAATATTATTGTCATTTTTTGTATTAATAATATTTTTATTATTTGAATTATCATATTTTTTTGTATGATTATTGTTAATTATTGGTTTTTTTTCTCTTAAAGGAGCAGTAACATTATTAACGAATTTATTATCTTTAGAATGAATATTTATATTAGTAGATTTATTTACTTTTAAAGCTGGCATAGCCCTATTAATAGATTTAATCTCCTTAAGTGGAGGCATATCTCTAATATTAGGTTTATTTCTCTTTGTAGGTAATGTTTTAGGTATAAACTCAACACTATTTGGATTCAAACCAATTTTGTTTTCAAGTACATTAATATTTTTTTTTGAAAAATCTTTCATTATGAATCTATTAGTATAATTATATTAAGTTTGTTTTAAATTAACATTTATTTGATTTTTAGATAAAAAATCTTACTAAATTAGGATGATATTAATTAAAAAAAATCATTTTTTTTATTCTATAATATATCATAATTATGATCAATTATATATAAATTTATATAATTGATTATACTCTATAGATTAATGATATTCATTATATTTATTATATTTAATATTACTTTATTTCTGATTCATATATAAATCAACACATAATTTTATATCAGGATATTTATAATCTTTAAACATATTTCTTAATTCTAAAATAGGCTCTTCATCATTAAACATATGTTTAAACAATATAGCATTTTTTAAATCATTGTCAATATATTGATTTTGCATTTGAATAAAATCTTGATTTAGAATGGTTAAAGTAAGAATTTTCATAAAATTTTTACCCCATTCTGACTTATAATAATTATGACAAACAGTTATATACCATCTAGTTTTATTTTTCTCTAAAGGTAATAAATTAACTCCAATAATTAAATTTTTATTATTTATACTTACTTTTGACCATGAAAAACTAGGATATACATACATATGAAAGTTATTTGTTTGTGAAATATTTTCATTCAAAAATTTTATAATTTTATTTGCCGAATAATCAAAAGATAATCCAACACGATCATTACTCTTATATTTAAAACATTTAATATTTTCAGGTGGAATATTACTACCAAAACCACCCATTAACTGGCTATGAACATATTCTGGATGTCTTAAATCCATTGTATTATATGCACTATCAACTAATGAACATTCCATATCTATTTCTAAATATATTTTTTCATAATTATTATTATTAAAATATGGCAATCCTTCTGGTTTTTTTTTAATTGGATCAATTGCCCAAAATAATTTTCCTTCATACTCTATTGCTTCTCCAAATTTATCATTTTCAGATATTTCTAAACCATGATATTGACATTTTAAGCATCCATTTTCAGTAATTTTACCATTACTCAATTTAGACCCCATATGTTTACAAATATTTATAGTAGATAATAGTTTGTTATTTTTTTTATCTTTCCATATTACTAAAGGTAATTCACCAATATTTATAGAATATGGCTTTGATAAATCTATTTTATTACTTATTCCAATACAATGCCAATAATTGAATAAATTTAATCCAAAAGAAGCATTTAGTATAGTTAAAAAAAAGGTATTAATTATATATCTCATCGTTTATTTAATATTTATAATATAATTTATCTTTAATATGAATTATTTATCCTTTTTTGTATAATTCTTTTTATACATTTTTTTAGGCAATTTTATAATAATCTCACACTGTTCTTTATCTAAATTATCAATATCATACTCTTTTGGTATATTATAAAACTTTTTATTATAAATAATATAATAACCATATGGTCCATTTTTAATAGTATATTTTTTATCAATAATTGTATTACTTTTAATATCAGAATTTTTAATATAATCTATTGCTTCATCAATAGTAATATTTTCAGCATTATCTTGATTAATTATTTTGTAATTAGATTCGTCATAAAATAGATAAAATCCATATGGTCCCTTCTTCAATATTACATCTTTATCTAAGTATAATCCAATTATTTTAGGATATTTTATTCCATTTTTATAATCATCAATTGTAACAGTATTAACACTTAAACTATCGTCAATCTTAAAAAAACTTGCACTCTTCCCTTCTCCTAATTGAAACACAGCTCCAAATTTTCCAATATATGCATATACATTCTTACCATTATCATCAACTCCTAATAATTTTTTTTTATCATCCCTATTTTTTGATATTAGTTCTTTATCATTCAAACGTTCAACACTTGGTATAAACATATCATAAAAATTCTTAATAACAATTGTCCAAGTCAAATTACTATTAACGATATCATCTAGATTTTCTTCTAAAGAAGATGTAAATTCAGAATTAATAATATTTATAAAATTATCAACCAAAAATTTATTAGTTAATATACCTAAATCAGTTGGAATTAATTTCTTCTTTTCAGCACCAATTGTAATACTCTCTATTTTATTTTTTATTGACTTATTTTCTAGAGTATAAATTTCAACATTAATTTTACTACCTTTAATATCATCTTTATTAACATATTTTCTATCAATTAGAGTTTCAATTATATTGGAATAAGTAGATGGTCTACCTATACCTATCTTTTCCATTTTTTTAATAATAGTTGATTCAGTATATCTAGGAGGAGGTGTAATATATTTTTCTTCAGATTTTATATTCAAATATTTTATTATTTGATTAATTTTTATAGCATCAATTATAAAATCATCTTTTACAATATCTTCAGTTATATCTTCTGGCATAAGAAATTCATTATAAACTTTTTTATAACCGTCAAATATTAATTTTTCAACAGTTGATACAAATATTTCACTCCTATTAGATATATGAATATTTATTGTATATACATATGATATAGAACAACTCATTTGAGACGCTACTGTTCTTTTCCATATTATATCATAAACTTTCTTTTCAATAGCATCATAAGTATCATCTAAATCTATTTTTTCGATATATGTTGGTCTAATAGCTTCATGAGCTTCTTGTGCACATTTAATTTTTGATTTAAAATTACGTGTTTGTGAATATTTCTTATCGTATTTATTAATTATATAATCTTTAATATTATCTTTAATTTGGTTTGATAAATTAGTACTATCTGTTCTATGATAAGTAATTAAACCATTCTCATATAATTTTTGCAAAATACTCATTATTTTTTTAGATCCAATACCAAATCTATTTCCAATATCTTGTTGAATAGTACTAGTAATATAAGGTGGTAATGGAGTTTTACTAACTTCTTTTTTTTCAATATCTTTAATTTGCATTAGTGCATTTTTACAATCTTCTAAAAATTTAATTACATCAGTTGATGTTTCAAAGTTTTTATTTAATACTGCTTGTATATTTTTTTCAAATAAGCCTTTTGTTTTATAATATTTTTTCTCAGTAAATTCTTTTATTTCATTCTCTTTATCAACTAATAATTTTAATGAAGCAGATTGTACTCTTCCAGCTGATAATTTTGGTGCAATATATTTCCACAATAAAGGAGATAATTTAAATCCGACTAAACGATCTAAAATTCTTCTAGCCTGCTGACTATAAACCATTGCCATATTAATATTTCTAGGATTTGCAACTGCGTTTTCTAGAGCAGATTTCGTTATTTCGTGAAAACATATTCTATTTTTATCATTAATATTTAATTTAAATACAATTGCACAATGCCATGCAATAGCTTCTCCTTCTCTATCTTCATCAGATGCTAATAAAACTCTATCAACTTTTGGAATAGTTTCTTGAATAGCTTTAATTTGTTTAGATCTATCAGTTAATATTTTATAAATTGGTCTGAAATTATCTTCTACATCAATACCTAGATTTTTTTTATCAAGATTCCTGATATGCCCAAAAGATGATAAAACTATGTAATTTGGTCCTAATAATTTTTCAATAGTTTTTGATTTTGCAGGAGATTCAACAATTAATAATGTTTTCATTTAATATATTATACTTATAAATCATGATATATCCTTATATTAAAAATTTTAAATCATTTTTTTAATAAGATTAACAAATACATTATCATTATAAACATTATATGTATTTTTATCAAAATATTGTAAAATATATGGTGTAAACATTGAATATTCATAGAAATTATCAAGTAACTCTTTATTTATTTTATCACTATGCAAATAAACTATGGTAATTAGTAAATTTTTTATAAAATAATGATAAATATTAGAAATATTTTTATTCTTTTCATTTAATTCATCCATAAAAGTATAAAAGACTGATATTATTTTTTTTATTTTATAGTCTATTTTTTCATTCTGATTCGGTATATTATTATTATCTATCAAATTACTATTATTACCTATATTAAAATATGTATTATTATATTCTATAATATCTTTATCTATATCAATAAAATCATCGCATAATTGAATTAAAAAAGAAACTTTTGATAATAGTTTAATATCTTTTTTAGTTAATGTATAATTTAATTGTTTAAATGAAATAAATACAACAAATAGTATTACAATATATGATTTTTTAAAAGTTATTTCTAAAACTTCTCTTTCTGTTACATTATTATTATTTTTTTGAACTTTATGAGATTTATTTAATGTATCAATCATTAATTTAACATAATTATAAATAAATATATTATCTTCATAAGGATACTCTTCTCTAAATAATAAAAAATATTTTTTAAAAACTATACATTGCCATATTAATGATTCGTGTTCATTTAAAATAATTTCTTGATTCGGATTTTTAACAATATTCATAAACCATTTAAAAAAGATTAAATTATTTTTATTATTTTTATCAGCTTGATCCATTATATTATCCAAAATTAAATAACTGATTATAAAGAATTGTATAAATATAATATTTAGACTAATAAAATCTTCCAATACTTTCTTAATATTTTTTTTCTTTATATATAAAAAAACTAATAATGCAAATATAGGTGCAAATCTAGATAAATCATCATCTTTATTTAATAATTTTTCAAAGTTATCGTCATCAAAAATAGGTTTTATTATTTCTATAATTTTATTTTTTATATCAGTAAAATAATCATTAAATTTATAACAATATATAATTATATTTTTTAATTCAATGTCATCATCTAAATAAAATAAATTATTATTATTAAATATATTCTTGATTATCTGATTTAAATCATAATCTTGTAAAATAATTTTATCCAACGTATTAATATCTTTAACATTAAAAATTGATTTTATTAAAAAAAGACTTTTTATTGTAAATTTTGATTTAACTTCTCCAGTTACTCTTTTATAATTATCTGGAAATATATTATCGTTAACTTGTATATTATTAAACCATTTTTCAACACTATTCCAGTGATGATCTAAATCTGTAATATATTCCATTATAATATATTTAATTAATAATATTAATTAAATATATTTTAAATATATTTAAAATATTTTTTATAATAATACTTTTAATATTCATATCTTAAAGATAAATCTCCTTTTGTAAAATTATCTTTTCTATAAATCTGTCCAGAAAAATAGAAATATTTTTTGCTTATATTAGAATCAAAAAATAATGATATATCAGATAAACAATCAAAGTTTATTTTTGATGATATTTGATTATTATCTAAACATTTAATAATTAATTTATTATTTTGATAATATCCAATTTCTTCATGATTATCATAACTAAATACTTGATTTTTTTCAGTAATAATATATTTAATATTATATAATTCAATTAAAATAACATTATCATTTTTATAGATTATTTTATTTGTATCTTTATTATACGTCCCAATTTCTTCCATTAGTCCAAATATTTCTGTAAGATCGTCTAAACATTGATAAGTTAAATCATCATCGTAATAGATACTATAAAATAGTCTATTGTTAGAAATAAAATAAGGAATATTATTAATTATTATTTTAGAAACAAGAATATTATTGGTTATATTTGAAGGATCTTCAATCAAAAACGAATTAATATTCATATCAATTAAAATTGATATACGTTCATCATATGAATAATTTTTCATTATTATTTTATTTGATTTTTTATATAAATTCTCATTTTCTTCATTTCGATTAACGCAATATTTATTTTGCATTTTTGATAAATTATTAATACAATTATTTATTTATTTTTTATTAGATATTGATATTATTAATTTACAGTATTATTAATCCATCAGTTTTTTTATAAATAAAAAAATTATGATAATATTGCACTTAATGTTACACTTGATCCTGTATTAACCGTTTGAGATTTTGGACTAATAATTATTATATTTAAAGTAACAGTAGTACTTGAAACTGAATTATTTAATAAAACATAATAATTTCCAGTATTTGAAATATCTACAGAAGAAATAGTATAACTATTTAAGGTAGCACCCGGTATAATTTCATTATTATAATACCATTGATATATAGGAGTTATTCCATAAACAGTTGTAGTAAAAGTTACAGTTGATCCTATATTTACGATCTGAGAAGTTGGACTAATATTAATTATACTTAGTGTTACATTATTACTTGAAACTGAACTATTTAATAATACATAATAATTACCAGCATTAGATACATATGCAGAATTTATAGTATAGGTATTAGAAGTTGCACCAGATATTGCACTATTATTAAAATACCATTGATATGTTGGGATAGATCCAATAGTAGTTATAGTAAAAGTTACACTAGAACCACTATTTATTATTTGTGATTCAGGTTGATTAATAATATCAATTACACTTAATGTAGCACTACTGCTCGTTAATGAACCATAAGAATCAGTAATTACTACATAATAACTACCTATATCAGATATTAAAGTAGATGCAATAGTATAAGTACTTGATATAGCACCTTCTATTATTTCGCTATTATAATACCATTGATAAGAAGCGGTTGTTGAATCAGATGATTCAGAAGTAGTAACACTAAAACTAACGCTCGATCCTCTAAGAACAGTTTGAGATTCAGGTTGAGAAGTTATATTTATAACATTGATTGTTGCATTATTACTTGAAATAGAATTATTTACCAATACATAATAAGAACCTATATTTGAACTTGATGTTGAAGGTATTGTATAAGTACGTGAATTTGCACCAGATATAATATTTCCGTTATAATACCATTGATAGGTATTTGACATTATAATTCTAATATATATTTTTATTAGAATTATATTATTGTTATATTTTATTATATAAATCTTTATTCTTTATATATTTTTATATTATCATTCGAAAAAATATCAATATTATTATTTTTCATATCTAAGTTTTGTAAATATTTGATATTTGTATTTGCATTTATAATTGGATTCACATTTCTATAAATATCTTTATTGCTATTTATTTTTAAATTATATATGTTTCTAATATCTATATCAATATTATTATCAATATTTAAATATTTTAAATTTGTTAATTGATTTAATTCTTCAGGCAAATTTTTTAATAAATTACAAGAAACATCTAACTTGTTTAAATTATCTAATTGTCCTAATTCACTTGGTAATAATATTAATTTATTATTCATTAATAATATTTTTTTCAATTTTAATAATTGACCCACTTCAGATGGTATTAATAATAATTGATTTGAAATAATAGATAATTCTTCCAAATTATTTAATTCTCCAAATTCTGATGGAATTTTATTTAATTTATTATTATCTAAAAATAATTTTTTTAGATTATGCAATGATCCAATTTCAGATGGTATATTAAGTAATTCATTATTAGTACAATAAAATTCTTCTAAATTGCGTAATTCTCCAATTTCAGTTGGCAAACTTTTTAATTTATTAAAATTTAAATTAAGTATATTTAAATTTTGTATTTCTCCTATTTCAGAATTTATTAATAATAAATTATTATTACTTATATTTAAATGGATTAATTTTTTAAATTGCTTAATAATTTGAATTGGAAATAAAGTAAT